>AUXO013259916.1_pt1 | contig 13084 bp, 5 predicted proteins | sample 768731 | NCBI WGS metagenome assembly AUXO01 (sample SAMN02715735, study PRJNA202380) | gut metagenome | biome: sheep rumen | host: Ovis aries | place: New Zealand: Palmerston North
AAGATGCTTAATTCATCTACTCAGTCAATCTCTCAGTCTAAGCTTGGTGAGATTCTTGATTACGTACATCAGAATCAACCACACATTGTTTGTGACATTAAGATTGTTCCAGTTGATGGAAATCTTCCCATTCAGGTATGGAGATTTGAAAATTCTAAAGATTGCAAGTTCAATGATATATTTGAATTTGTGGTTACTGAATTTAAGATCACTCCATCTATGGTTCGTGAACAGCTGTCGAAACTGCTTAAACCGACTATCGCAAATAACATCGGTCAGTTCGTAGCTAAGTATCAGTCTTCTACTCATAAGGATGAACTTGTTGTTAGTATCACAACTATTGCAAGACTTGCAAATATGTGTGGTTATAAAATCATCTGTGAGTTCAAGAATGAAAAGTAAGTATGATAATGATCCAGGGCATATGCCCTGGATCTATCATGCAAATCAATATTTAATACCAAGAATCTTTTTATATAATTCGATAAAATCTCCGATATGATATCTATCAAATGATGTTAATTCATCAAGTTGGTCATCTGTTAATTTTTTCTTTGGAAAATGATAATTGTGAGCTTTTAATAAATTTTCTTCATTTCGTTCTTTAGTTAAACGGGGATTGAGTATAACGTGATTCATACCAACTTGATATCCAAGGATATCTTCCATAGTAACAAATACAAGTGAATTATAATTACGCTTTATCATGATTATCATCTTCCTTTCGTATAGGTTTGACCGTTTTATAATTCTGATTATACGTCGTGATGCGTTTTGGATAACACTCATCACATACTTCATCCAAATCGAGATTAGCTCCACATGTTGGACAAGTATAATACAGAACTTCTTCTTCATACATAACTAAATCACCTCATTCTAATTTAAAATATAAAAGGAGTGAATGTCAATGCCAGTTGATTTCAATAGTAAACCAAGCTACTTTCCTATTCAACAGAGATTAAGAATGCCTGCTGATAAGAATGATGTTTCGATTTATCTGTTGTCTGATTCATTTGAATATGATATTCAAATGATCAATAAGTTACAACCACCGAAGATAAATTACAGACATATTATTATTCCACATCGTTTCGTTGATAAGATTAATGGAAGAATTGTTCGTTATATTTTATCTCAAAATGATTATAACAAAAAGATTTCTCATATCCAAGCTCAGAAGTTTCAACCACCTGTAATTCCATTCAGATTTCCTTATAAAAATTCTTATTCAGAAAACTTATACATTCCAATGTCTGACATTATGAATATTGTCAATCCTGTATTTAAAAACATGTCAGTTCAATTTATTCAAGATAATATATTTAATATATTTGGACTTGTGATGAATAAGTTCTCATATTCTAAGAAGAAAATATTCTGGATCGATTGTCGTCGTGTTAAGATCTATAAGAATCCAAACATGAAGACTTTCCAAACTGATTTAATCAATGCTTTGTTAACAGCTTTTGTTATTAATCCAATTAATAAAATCAAACGCGAAAACTACATATTTGTTTTCTCAACACCAGAATCTGATTATAAGTTTGATATGAGTCAATATGAAGATCGTGATAAACAACGTCTTCGTAGAATGATCAGTCAAGTTGGTACTGATTATGCTGATGAAGAACCTGAAGAAGCTGGTTCTGATGAAAATAAACCAGCTGAATCATTAGAACAGATCGAAGCAGATGCAAATAAGCGTGAAGAAGAAAATAAACAAACTTCTGAGCTTGTTGATAATCTTGGTAAACCTGAATATGATATTAAAAATATCACACAACAGGATGAGAAGTTGCAACAGATTCAAGCAACACATGCATCTGTTACAAGAGATATTAAAACAACTCTTTCTTCATTATTCAATCAATTCTCTAATAATGATGAATTACCTGTTAATCAGATTGATGTTACACAGCGTAATCGTCAACAGTTGTATGATGCAAAAGCATTTGATATAAATGCACAATTACAAAGTAGAATTAATCCAGATGAACAAGTTAATCAGCAGCGTGTTGATAATTTACAAAATGATTTAAATCAATTAAATGATTCTCCTGTTGAAAAAGAGATTATTGATAATGCTGCAAAGAAGATTGCAAATGAAGCACAACCAGCAAACACAGTTGATGTATTAAATTCAACTTCATCTCCACGTGAAGAAAAACTCCGTCAACAGATGGGACAACTTAAGTTGAATAATGTCACATTCAATAAGCTCGTATCTATTTCAGATGTACCAAAACCAGCTCCACTTCGTCCATTAAAGATGACAACAACCAACTCTGCTGCAAAGGTTGGTTCTCAGTTTGTTAATACGACAAAGGAATATGAAAACAAACTGATGGATCGTGATATTGTTGCAACACTTATGAATCTTTCAAAACCATCTGATGGATTCTATGTAACTAATGTTGAAATTACTGACGTTTCAAATGTAACAGCGCTTGTTAATGATTGGAAAATTACATTAAAGAGTAAAGTTAATGGATTACAGAATGTAATTCATATTCGTATTCCTAAGATGGATAATGGTAGATTTTTTGTTAATGGTACATGGTATACTATTGACAAACAAGATTTCCCATTACCTGTATTAAAAATCAATAGTAAGACAGTTATCATCACAAGTAACTACAATAAGATTACAGTTGCAAGATATGATACAAAGTCATTAGTTGACTTAATGGCTCTTCGTAAAGTAATTGATAAGCAACTTACTCCTGATGGAAAACAGAATAAGTATGTTAAACCTGGTTCAAATATCAATTCCAATTCTCATTATATTTCAACAATTGAATTTGATGAATTTGCAAAGATCTGGTATTCTATTAAGATTCCTGAGAGTGGTGCTGAATTCTGTTTCAATAGAACTGATTGTCTTAAGAACTGGAAGTTTGTTTCAGTTAACACAAATGAATTCTGTTGTGGTATGATTAATCAAGTACCAGTTGTTGTTAATGTTGATACAGGTTATACAAGACAAGGAAAGACACTTGTTCAAACAATTGTTGATGTAATGCCTGAAGCAGTACAACAAGAGTTCTACAAAACCAAGCCTGGTAAAACCAGCATGTATGCAACTATCAAGATTGGCGGAACAGTTCCACTTGGTGTTGCTATTGCTGCATGGGAAGGTATAACTTCATTACTTAAAGCAAGTGGTGTAGAATACAAGATGGTTGAACCAAGATTCAAAGATCCATCTTATATCATTTATCCATTTAAAGATCAGACTCTTGCTGTTAAGAATACTATTCTTGGACAATTATTGTTCAATGGATTTTATCGTATTAATACAAGAGCTTATAATTTCTCTGACTTTGAAGTTCCAATTACTGAATCTAATTCAGTATATGTTGATATATTCAATCAACTGTTCTTCTCACAATATACTCAGTTAACAACATTTATCACATATCATAATTTCTTTATGGATGCAATCACAGCTGATGTATGTAATCATTATAATATTCCAAATACATTAACTGGTATTTTGATTTATGCAACAAATCTGTTATGTGATAATACATATAAGAATGAGTTCTCATCATCTTTGTATCGTATTCGTTGTTCTGAGATTATACCAGCTATGATTCATTATCATTTAGCAGTTGAAATGTCGAAGTATAACAATAGAGTTGGTTCTAAATCAAGAAAAAGTAAGTTTGTATTTAATCCGAATGCAATTATTCAAGAATTAACAAATCTTGAAACATGTAATCAGATTAGTGCACTTAATCCTACAATTGAACTTCATGCTCGTGAAACAGTATCAACGAAGGGTTTCCGTGGTGTAAATAATACTCGTGCATATTCAGAAGCTCGTAGATCATACAATCCAACTATGATTGGTAAAATCGCTATGAGTTCTCCTAACTCAGCAAACGTCGGAATGCAGCGTCAATTAACAGCAGATCCGAAGATTGAATCTGTTCGTGGTTATACTTCTACTGCATCTGTAGATGATACAACATTTAATGATATGCAACTTGCATCATTCTCTGAATTACTTACACCTGGTACTGTATCTCGCGATGATGCTATTCGTGTTGCTATGGCTTGTTCACAATCTGGACATATTGTATCAACAAATGTAGCTCAGCCAGCACTTATTTCAAACGGTGTTGATGAACTTGTTCCAGCATATTTAACTGATGAATTTTCAGTTATAGCTGAAGATGATGGTAAGGTATTGGAGATTGCTGATGGATACATGATCGTCCAGTATAAGAATCAAGAGAAGAAAGCAATTAATGTTGGTAATAAGATGGGATTCAATACTGGATCTGGTTTCTATGTTAATAATACATTATTACCAAATTTCCAACCTAATGACACATTTAAAAAGAATGACATTTTAGCATATCATGCTAAATTCTTCTCTAAAGATTCAATGGGTCAGATTCGTTTTAATATTGGACCATTGGCAAAGGTTGCATTCTACGGTAACTACTTTACATATGAAGACTCTGGTGCAATTACAACTAAAATGTCTAAGAAGCTTTCAACAACTGTAATCATGAAACAAATTATCAAACTTGATGCAACTGAAGATGTTGATAAGATCGTAAGTGTTGGAGATGAGATTGAAATCGGTTCTCCTTTATTGACATTTGGTTTAGGTGCTACTGGTGATAAGTCTGTTGATAATTTCCTTAAAGCATTTGGTGCTGGTGCTGATGATGATTCATTTAAAAGAGTTATTAAAGCTGATCATGCTGGTGTAATTGCTGATATTAAGATTTACACAAATAAGAGTCTTGATAAGTTATCACCATCATTATTCAATATTGTCGATTCTTATTTTAAGGCAAATAGAAAAGCTCGGAAAGTACTTGATAAGTATGATAATACAAGTAGTGTTTATAAACTTGGAACGTTGTATGATAAACCAACTGAACCACTTAAAACTCAAACAATCAAAGGTATTAACACTGATGTTTTGATTGAGTTTTATATCGCTCATGATGATGAAGCATCTGTTGGAGATAAGTGCGTTGACTATGGTGCATGTAAACAGATTATTTCAGAAGTTATTCCAGAGGGTATGGAACCGTTCTCTGAATATAGACCTGATGAAGAGATCTCATTATTCCAAGCTCCTTCTTCAATCTTAAAACGTATGGTTCCGTCACTTGTTGTAAATGCAGCAGGTAATAAAGTATTGATTGAATTAAAGAGACAATGTAAAGATATTTGGGAAAGTGCAACGTAAAATGATTATCGCCCCCTATAATGGGGGCGATTATTATATTGCACGAATTTGTAAATGTTTCCAAATATAAAAAGGAGATGAGAATATGAAAATCAATTACAACCAATGGTTTTATGAGTTTAACAATTACATTCATGGTCATCGTGGATATAATGATGATTCATGGATTGATATTGGTAAACGTTATAAAAATCTTATTGAATTGAATTCTCAATTAATGAAAGAACAACCATTTGGTGTTGTTGGAAATAGAACAGGTTTTGATAAACTCATCAATCTTGTTACAAAATCTAATTATAGATTTAATGAGATTGATGATGCTTTACTTAAAACATATGAACAATCATTGAGAAGTAGTATGAGTGGAATGGTTGTTAATACACATTCTGTTATATTCCATGCTAATAACTTAAATGACCCAAATATATCAAATCAGAATTTTACATCATTTTATATTGTTGATGTTCCATATGATCAAATGCATTTTGGAGAAAGAGATGAATTCATTCGTCAAAAACTTAACAAAATGCATGATTCTGTGAATGATCAATATATTTCAATGGATGAATTCTTAAGTGATAAATTTACTGATTTACTTGGATTTTCTATTATATGTACAATCAATGGTTTAATTTGTAATGATTTACATATTGGATTTGATGATCATGGTTTGAAATTTAAGTTCAGATATGGTGGAGTAGCTGATGCTGAGATAATCATTTACAAGTTAGACAATACAACTGTTCGTAAATTCAGTGTTAATAAATCAGATATGGATATGGGATATCTCAATATCAATCTTGACGCAGATGGGCATGATGGTCAACATTGTATTGTTGATATATACCATAAAGATTATACATCACAAGTTCAAGTTGTACCAAATTTTGGATATGTCGAAAATAGACATGTAAAGATTGATAAAGTCCAAAAAGGAACATATTACATGATTAATCAGTTTGGTGATGATCTTGATGTATATATCTATTTCCCTAAGTATATGAATGAAGTAAAAGGCATTTATCCAATGGCAAATTATTTCAATATTGCACGTGTTGGAGCTATATATACTGATCTTGGAAATGATGTTAAAAATCGTGATGGAAAAGCAATTGTTGGTTCTGATGAATTAACGAGATATTCTAAATTGGATATTCCTAAATGTACACCACCAATTTGTATTGATCGTGAGTATGATACATATTTTGATGATTTGATTAGATGTGTTAATATTAGATCAACACTTAATGGATTTGAATCCATTATGATTGATATAACAAATGTTATTGAATCAGATAGAGTTAGAACTTATGAAGATTATGTTAAACTTATAAAGGATCCAATACTCAATATCTATGGTGATATTCTTAGAATGTATAGATCATATATAAATGCTGCATATATTACGTCTATAATTGAAGATGATACATTGATTAAAAGATTCACAAGGCTGCTTGATAGTCTTGATTATCTCGCAAGTCTCGATGAAAGTAATTATATGAATTATATGGATTATGTTGATGATTATATTCTTATGCCAGCTTATTCATATCTGGTTGATGAATTGTCAAATCCATATGATGAAAGACGTGATCTTGAACCATTCCGAGATATCTTCGACATTATCGAAAACTTTCAACATGAAACAAAATTTAATACACACCACTACAATAGACCTGTATCTGAACAATGTTTAATATCATTAAAATGGTCACGTGATTATGGATCATGGGTATTCGCTTACCCTGAGATTAAACGTTTCCGTGGAATTGAGAACACATTCTATATCAATAATGCTTCAGATAATGCAGTATTCAAATTCTTTGTATTATACACTGATACATTCTATACAAGTGCATCTGTTATTGATGATACATTTACAATCAATGAAGTTCTTGATTATGATGAATTTATTAAACAAACACAAGATCATCTTGGATTTATAAGATACTGGGATGTTGAGAATCAGTTAATGAGATTATCAAAGCTTTTGTATAATAAGTATGATGATGAACATGTTGTTCATGTATTATCAGATATTCTTTGTCATCGTCTTGATGTTAAAGATTTATTGAATACTGATTGGTCAAATATAAAGTATTCACGTGCTAATATTACAAGTGACAACTATAATGATTATGATGAAATGAGTGATCGTGCTCCATTAACAATAAACTTTTTGTTTTATACAATGGCTTTATTGAATAATGATCCAGATCAATTACAAGCTTATTTTTATCATAGATTAACTGATGAAAAGTTTGATGAAAGATATATGGATTATAATGTATCTGCTGCAACAGAAGACAATTATAAGTTACCATATAACTTTTCTTATTATTATGATTCATCTTATTTTAATAACTTAATCAGTGCTCAAGGATCAAATCCAAATATGGATGGAAAGAGACATCTGTATTATGGTGCTGGAACGATCTTCCAGAGTACAAATGTTGGTGATCAGAATGCTTATCAATTCTCATTTCATCAATATAATAGAAATAATGACGATGAAAGTTTCATTAAATATCCACTTGTAACAGATAATGTTGGATATGATGATACTTACTATATTATTCCAAATGGACAATTAACTCCGATATCATATTATTATGATATAAAACTTGCAAAACTCATTACTCGATATCTCACATGTGTTTATACTTGTATTTCTCATATTGAAACAAATTATCATGGGAAATACAATATCAAATATATTGTTGATAACTGTATAATTGATTTAACAAAAATCCACAATGATATTATTGAATTCTTTAATAATATTCCAGAAGGTGCAGTTCATCATATCAGTGATGAGTTTAAAGAAAAATTAATTGATAAGGATAAGTTCTTAAGTGTTGATGGAATGAGTTTACCATTCTTAACATGGCTTTCGAATATTTATACTCAATTGACTTATCTTCTTATAGATAACGGAACACAAATATTCAAACCATCAGATCTCATTAGTAGTGTTATAAGTTCCAATAAGATTAGAATCAATTATATTGCAAATTGGTTCCTTCGTACTCTTCGTAAGATTTATTTCATTACAGGATACAAAACAAGAACCATTCAACGTGTTCGTGGTGTTTATTTATACTTCAAAAAATTTAATAAAGCGCAAACACCATATTCATTTAGACAATTACACAGATCATTTGATGCATCATTTATTGCATATGATATTGCATCATCAGCATCATCATGGGATTCTTCATTACCTGATAAGAAACAACCTTTTGATTCTAATTCTGAAATACCAAGACTTGCACGTGCTGGAAAAGAATTTGTCAAGGGAATTGAGATACATATGTATATTCTTTCAGAATACTATAGAGCATTACTTAAGCTGGAAAGTATAAAGACTGGATATGTTTATGATCTATCTGACTATGTTCGAAAGGTTGTTAATGAATACACATTTGATTTGTATGTGATTGATCAAGTTATTCCAAAAATTCCAGATGGTCAAGATATTGATGACACAATTATACTTGCTCGCAAACCAGCATATATTCGTTGGCAAGTTGCACGTGATGAGAATCATCCACAATTTACACCACCATCAGATTCAATTGCATATCCAGATGAAGGTTTAAGATCTTTATATTTTGCTCCAAAGTTTTATAAGAATGAACTTGGTTATTATATCACATTACATGATTTTGTTATTAAAACATGTGAGTATACATTCTTCAATAGAACAACAATTTCTTCAGATGATCCTAATACAGTATTTGAATTTTTTGATGAAAATGGTAATTCATTATACAGTTTAAGATGTACTGTTACATTTAGAAGAGTTGGTAATACAGCTGATCTAACCAATGATATTGAGTTAATGTTGAATGGTTGTCATACAACTGTTGATATTCAAAATGTTCATGAAGATGATATTATCACATCTGAGGAAAAACAAGAGGCTGTACAGATTAAGAAAACAACAAATACAAATTATGAAATGCTTATGTCTAATCGATACATACAATTGGATCATTTTTATGAAAAGATTGCAACATTTAAAAGCAATCTTCAAGGTCCAGTTGATAGAATCTATATGAATAATCAAGATATAAATCAATTTGTATTAAGTGATATTGGTGATAAACCAACATCACAGTTATTCTTTAAACCTGTTCAAATTATGCATGGTTCTAATATTCCAGTTGGTACAGGACTCACAATTGGTCAAAAGATTTATCTTATGACTACTGATGAATTACATTATGTTTTCCCAGCATATGTAACGAAGGGAACACATACAAGGACAAAGGGTTTTGTTGAAGCAGAAGTTGATTCAAGACATTCTAAATGGTTTGAAATTAAAGATAAGGAACTCATTCAAAAGTATTTAAACAATAACGTTGAATGTGTTATTCTTGATGATAACTATTCGAATTTCTATGATGAATTCAACAATACTAATTATACGAGTTATAACAATCCAGTTTATGATTCAGATCTTGAATATGAAGACGAAGATTATAATGAGTTGTATTCAACACTCGGTGATCCGGTTTATGTTCAGAACAATGCTAAATATGTTTACACAAGACTTAATCATTTCTTAAACCCATTAGTTGAAAACAGATTTATTGATGAAGAACATAAATTGTATAGATTCATATTCCTTGGATCATATGACATGATGTGGAAAATATATGATAATGTATTCGGAATTGTAATGCAAATGGTATCTCGTGATATGAATAGTTTAACAAAACCAGAAATGTATCCGATTTTACGTGATGAACCAAATGATCATGATGTTAAATTAATTGAATATTATACATATAAACATGCAATTGAAGATCTTGAAAACAATGAGCTTGATAATATTATTAAAAGAATCGGAGAATTGTATAAAAGATTACCGTCTAAAGATGTGACACCTACTGAACGAGAAGCAATTCATAATGAGCTTGATGAATTATTCATTAAAGCATCAATGTGTAATAGCAAAATTAAACGCATCAGTGATTATATGAATGAACCAGAAAAACCAACACGATGGTTCAATGTTCCATATTATGAAGATTCCGAAATGTACGTTAATTCCAATAGAACGAGTTTACCTAAAACATTCAAGGTTAATGTTGCAGATTTACTATGTTACGAGAAGTGTGAAGTATGGTTGTATGACTGGGAACACAAGCATTGGATTGATCCATCAACTTACACAGTCGTCAGAAACCATGTTGATGATGGAAATCTTGATGTTGATGGTGATTATACTGAAACTTCTGTGTTAATGTCACTTAGTGTTCTTCCAAAGTACGGTAGCGGTGTTGAACGGAGTAAAAAGGTTTTAGTTTATATCGGATATAAAACAAGTGATCTTTATGATAATATTGATCCATTAACAACAACTTGTGATGTTAAATTTAAACCAATATTGTCAACAGACAATACAACTCCCGACAATCCAGATGAAGTAAATAAAGATGCATATAAGAATCTTAAGATTCGTAAGAATATTGATCTTTATGAAACTTATAATTTCAAAGAAATTGATGGTCAAGTTCAGTTCAATACACCTGAAGATTTTCGTGGTGGAAAAGCATTCTATATTAAACGACCGGAACTTCATAATGGATCAAAGTTATATGTTCATCCAACATTTAATGATTTAACATCAAATATTGATAATTATGAAGTTTATACAAGATTACAATTGAATGATGTTAAAACAGATAGGCCACTTCAAGAACCGACTTACACTTCTTCCGTAATTCAAGAAATTGATAATTTTACTCCTCGTGAAAAAGTTAAGTTAATTTGTATCAGTACAGTGCAAGCAGATTACAATGGTAATATTTCAACCGTAATGTTTGAAGGTAGTACTGGATATGGTATAGATAGTGTACAAACAATCACAATTACCAAGAGTTCACTTCCAGATTTACAATATGGCTCTTTCTTATGTACGGTATTCCACGATGTTAAATACAAATCAACAGGTGGTATAGTTAGAGTAACAGTTGTCTCAAACTATGAAACAGTTGTTGATTCAGGTGGTTCTTGGGTAAGAATTCCAAACAGATACTTACCATATCAAGAAATTCCAAATGAGTTCTTAATTGTTCCAAATAGTGAAGTATCGGGTGATTGTCAATTTGTAATTGATATGAGTTATAAGAAAAAGATTGATGATATAATCCATAAGAATTCAAGTGGAATTAATAACCCATTTGAATTTTATTATGATTTTAGAAACAAGATCCGTTATCCCATTTCGAATACTCGTCGTAATAAACATGATGAAAGATTGACATATGTTGATCCAGAATCTGCAAATATGGAAGGAATTCAAGTTGTTAAAACTAATCATTTACATGTATGCCGTTATTCATTAGCTAATATTCCAACTGATGGCATTATTGATGTAACTGGTTATATTCCAACTCCATTGTCCAGAAGACGATATGAGTGGTGGGTTAATGGTAAACAATTGATTGGTAATGATAATCTCATTATTACATCACCAACATCATTCCAACTTATAAATCTTAGATCTTTAAAGAACTTTGAACTTGTTGAATTAGTTGATGATATGTATGATTCAATTATGACAAATTTGTCAAATGTTTACATTGATCTTGAAGGTAATACTTACACATCATATCAAGCTGCATTTAAATCAAATAAGGATGTTGTTTATCAGTCGATTAATTTCAGTTTTAACGGATATCCAAATCATAATCAATATCAAAACAGTACAACAGCATTTATGAGGAATCCAAACAATATTGATATTGAAGATGATATTATGGATAAATGGGTTGATAATACAGAAGCAGAAGATCATAATTATAATAACTTTTATAATACTCCTACCATTAATGGTGTTGAAGTATATCACCCATTCTCAGATGATCTCGGTCTTCGTGAAGTTCCAAATATCGAAATACTTGATCAATTGGATAAAACATGGAAACTTGAAAGAATGACTAATAACCAATTCCCAACAACCCATTATGATGATAGCATGATTGAAGATGATCAGTATTTGTTATTCCATATAAAGGAAACTGATACGTCATTCGTAATCTACACCACCGGAACATACAGAAAGTACTTCACATTGTATATGTCGAAGGGTCAATATTCATCAATTGAATCAGCTGCTAATACCGTTAAAGTCATTCCATTTGTACGAACCGGTGTTCGTATTGAATTGGATAAGAGTATTCGTGGTTTATGGTTACATGCAACAAATGGAAATTACATTCCAAAAAAGATTCAATAATAAATGTGTATCGATCGGGGCCATATGGCCCCGATCAACACATCTAACAAGAAAGGAGGTCATATAAGTTATTATGAGTGAACTCGTTAAAGACTCATAATAACAAACAAAATGCCCATAATCAAGTAACGCTTAAACTTGATTACTTTTATGGTATTTAATAACAAAAAAAAATATTAAGTGCGTGCCCCCGCATAATGCGGGGGCAGCTGCCTCAAATAACGACAAGTTTAGACTTGATGTCCAGAATGTCGTCCATTGGCGGACAGTCCCCGCCCAGATCTGTAGCTGTCTGAAGGACAGCTTCGATCTTCTTTATTGACGATGCCGTTACAGTAACGGCATCGACATTTTCGATCTCGATTTCGTCGAACGGAAACCCGTCCTCATCGAGATCGATGTTCATGATTGATGCGATCTCATAGATCGCATCAATATCTTCCGACTTGTTCAGCAGCTGGATAGCTGCTGCCATTATAAATGCATTAAACATGCATATCCCTTTCTCCCATAAAGCCAGGATCCGCACAATCGGGATGATTTGTGCTTAAGATAGTGGGCTATTGATCATATAAATGATCTTCGACCTTGTCTCTCTATCATATTAATTA
>AUXO013763033.1_pt1 | contig 13075 bp, 12 predicted proteins | sample 768731 | NCBI WGS metagenome assembly AUXO01 (sample SAMN02715735, study PRJNA202380) | gut metagenome | biome: sheep rumen | host: Ovis aries | place: New Zealand: Palmerston North
GGAGCAAAGTCAATGGTCTTAGCAAGACGATGGTCATCATCAAGCCGCATGAAGGAAGTATCAAGCTGCTCATGGATATCATCATCCTTAACATTCTCAAGGACATCCTTGATCATGCTCATGTACTTGGTAACCTGGTTGATGCCATACAGAGCACCAATGTCCTTAACCTCTTCAGGAGTTACAGGAACGGTAACACCATCATTCTCAGGAATCTGAACGAAGATGGTCTTCTCACCCCACTCAACGCGAGGAGTCTTGCGAGAACGAGTGGAAGCGTCATAGCGAGCCCACATCTTAACAGCCTTAATGTGGCCACCAGTGGCATTGATCTCGAACATGTTATCCTTCTGGGTAGCAAACAGGGTATCATGCAAAGTAGTATCAGCAGTACCGTCAGAAACTACGAGGTCAACAGGAGCAACAACGATACGGTTGGCTTCGCCATAACCAGGAGTAAACTCAGCCTTCCAAGGCTTCCAGACTAGAGCAACACCATCAGCAGTGGCCTCAGCCTCAGTAAACTCAACACCATCAGTACCATTAGTCATGGTAACGACAGTATCACCAGCCTTAGCATAATCCTCAACAAGAATAGCAGAGATGTGAGTAGCAACACTCAGATTATGAGAAGTACGATCAACGCCAAAGTACTTATCGAGAATATCGATGCTGGCAGTTTCAGGAAGAGCCATGGGAACCTCAACAGGAGCATTGGCAGCCTTCCATAGACGATAGATCTGGTTCTGCTGATTGGCAATGTCAATCTTAGTACCATCGGTACCAATCATGTAACGAGTCTCGATGGACTCAGTCCAGCTTGGGGACTTAGCAACGAAACGTGGAACAGCCTGAGCAAATACACAGTTGAGCATTAGATACTTATGCATTGGCAGGGACAGGCCGATCATGGGGTTCCAAGTGGCCAGGCCAGCAACAGCATTTTCACGAACAGCCTGTACATCGTTGATGAAGGCTTCGCTCATCATATCAACTTCATCCTGGTAATCTTCGCTGCTCATGCGGCTACGATCACCAATAACTGCATCCTCAACAAAGAATGACTTAAGGGCATCAACGTTACCCTTGAAAGCTAGAGCACGCTGCGGCTCCATGGCATAGTCTACCTGAGACTCCCGTAAAATATTCTTCTGAACATCGCAGAACTTAGCCGCATATGCATACATGGGATCCTTGCTAAAATTACCCATGCTAGGATTTCTACGAACACCTACGCTAGGCATAGATTTTACCTCCTTGATTTTTATTGGAAATTAGTACGATACTTCTTATTTATCAACTAAGGGATTGTTGTAAATATTAGGGTTAACAATATGCGTTAAACCACTAAGTATTTATTATATTGTTTGTATCTTTATTTTCATTTTGTTTATTTTGACGGCTTTTGAACTAATGCTTTGAGCATTGTATTGATTTGTTGTAGCATTAGCAAGCATTGTTTATACACAGTAAGGTTTTCTACATATGTTTTTGTAATATATGTAGTGGTGATTACCATATTAACAATGTCTTTTAGCTCAACTAGCTTATCAGCAATAAATGCTAATGGTCTAGTATTATTATAAGTTTTTGGAATTTTATTGATATTTTCAAAAATAGAATCTATGGTATCATATAGATCAATATAATTCTGAAGTAATTCTCCATTTTTGATTGCTAACTGCTGAGGAGTTAAATCTGCAAATAGATCTTTCTCTAATGATTTTAAAGAATTATCATCTTCTTCAGGCGGTGGATTATTATCAGTATCATCTTCTGTAGGTTGACCTTCTTCAGCATCATCAGTACCTTCAGGATTTTCTCCCTCATTACCATTATCTTCAGTGCCATCACCTTCAGCATCATCATCGCCTATATCGTCATTAGTAAAGTCTTCTATATCGCCATCATCTTCAGTAGCATCATCAGCATTATCATTAGGTTGATTGTTATTATCCTGATCTTCTTGTTGATTTGCATCTGGTTCATTATTTGAAGTTTCAGGTTCTGTATTACCTTCAGCATTTTGATCTGGCTGATCCTCATCAGCAAATTCATCATCTGCAGTGAAATCTTCTATATCAGTATCGTCGTCATCAAAATTATCTATATTAATATCAGAATCTTCTTCCTCATTATCTTCTTGGGAGGTGTAATCTTCAGTATCTTCATCATCTACATCTTTACCATCTATTTTCAATTCATTAAATGGAGCAAGAAAAGCATTTAAATCATCATTAAACATAATGTATCCTCCCCTTTCTTTTAATAATTATTATTCATGCCGTTGATATTAATACTAGATGTATCAGCATGCTTAAAATCAACTTTCATCTTATATTTAATACGTTGATATTGACGCTGAAGATTTCGTTGAATAATTTCACACTGTCTAAGAGCTTGCATATTCTGCTGATCTTCATAAATCCGAATATAACGTTCGCACATCTTAAGCTCTACTTCAATTTCATCTAGAGCTAACTGACGTTCTTTTTGTCTTCTAGATTTTTTGCAGAAATATGCACCTAAAGCGCCTATGACAGCAACTACAGGATTAACACACCAAGCTGCAGCGAATACTAACGCAATCTTAATGCATTTAGAAGCTGAAGGTAGAATAGATCCATTAGCAATAGCTTCTCTATCGCCAGCAGACATCTGTTTATCCATACCACGGATTACATTATTTACAGCGCTATCAATATTATTAGCAGCCTGCCTCTCTTTATCACTAAGATTAATAGCTTTACGCTTTAAATTATTAATAGCAATCTTTAATGTATTAGTAAAGCTCATAGCTTCTGTGAAATAGATACTATCTTCATTAGAATTAATCTTCTTAATCTCATCAAGGCACATTAAGTATGCAATAATACCCTTTGGATCTGCATATGTATTATAGACTGTAGCTTCTGATAGCTTTGTGATATTATCATTAATACAATCAATTCTAATGTAATCAGAAATAGATGTATTTGCTTTATTTCTTAAGCTATCACGATGAAGCTCTAGAGCTTCTGTTAATTTTTCTTTATTTATAATATTAGGAACAGTAACAGAAAAATCAACAATAGAATCTAAAACGTCATTACTAAATTTTTCTACATTACCACAAATAATCTTATTAACATCGCCATCAATAAGATCTTCTGCAATTGATTCGCACAGATTAGAAATAATAATAATAGTTGCAGCTTCAGTTAAACCATCATTATCCTCTTCTTGAGAATCATCTTCAAATTTATAAGAATTATCATCTGTTTCATCAGACTCGAAATTACTTTTAATATAATTTCTAATTGTTTCATTATAAGTTTCAAGATCATTCTTATATTTAGTAAGAGTTTTAATAGCACTGTTATTATAATTATTATCAGAGAATTTATTAATCTTATCATTAATAAATCCAACTTCAGATTCAATAGCAGCAATCATATTCTCAGCTTGAAGTCTATTGATTGGTATATCAAGAGCTGCATCCATTAATGATTTAATATGCTTAGAGCATTCATTAATTTGAGAATCATCACCTTGGAAAACAAATGCCATTCTGATAATAGCAATTATGGTACCAATATTTGATACAATTTGTTCAGGACACTTATTAATGATATTAGTCACAAGAGCCCTCAGAGACATCATATTAGTAACACTATCAGGATTATCTTTGCATTCTATTCTAAAGCATGATAATAATTTTTTAACATCTGTATCAGCAACGTAAGGCAAATTATTATTTTGCTTAATACCAACAATCTTATCAAGAGCAGACTCTTCTAATTCTTTCATAGCTTTAGTTGAATCATAATCAGTACCATAGAAATCGAAATCAGATTGAGCCACTGTCTCTTCTGGCACTTCATCATCTAAATAGCTTAAAATATCAAAATCATATTCCTCAAAGATTGGAGATATTTTTGCAACAGATTTAATATCATTAATATCAGATTCACTTAAGCCACCATTAAATAAAAAATAATCAGTAACTGCTTCAATGATATTTCTATTATCACAGTAAACATGCTTATTATTTAATCCATACCAGCAAGTTTCTAATGCAGTATTATATTTATTTTTAAATGGAGAATTAAATGTATCAATATAAGAAGCTATACTGTATATAGTACCATATAAATCATAGCAGCCTTCAATATACTGACTGATTACATTATCAATATTAAATCTTTTATGAATAGATGAATAATTACTTACAATACGATCGCATTCACATAATGCTGATGCTTCGTCTATTAATTTATCATAACATTCTTTTACAAGTTTTTCTCTATCTTCTTCAGGTCTTCTTCCAGACGCATCTAATGGTTTTTTAGAAGCAATATTTGATGCAGCATCACGTGTAGCAGATGCAACTATTTCTTGCTTCTTTTTTGTGTCACCTGCAATTTTTGTTTTAATTCTAGAATATCTATACTTCAAAGATCTTTTAAGCTGGGAGGCATCTCTCACTTTTGAAGCATTTTCTATTAAAAAATCACATTGAGTTTTAATAACAGATGGGTTTGCACTATTTTCTAATAAAGAGTCGAATGCATCTAATGCTTTGTCATAAGCAAGATTGGAATCGGTATCTAGACTATCCCAATTCTTAATCATAGTGATAGCATTAGATTCGAAAAAAAGTTGCTTCGACTCATCTATGAGTCGAATATTGCTGAAATTATCAGACTTATTAGATAGTGGATTATTAATTCTATATTGCCTAGAATTAATTTTTTGTATAGTCAAACTCATAAATATCTACCTCCCAACGTATGGTTTTATCATTATTATAAAGTTCGATTTATTATAATTACTAGTGAAAAAAATTAATAAGAAATAAAAGCCACATGAGAGTTTTAACTCTCATGAACTAACACAATTTATTTTTTTTCAACTACAATACATATATAACTTTACAAAGTTATATTATATGAATATTTTATTTAACTATTACATAAGCAACCCCAAAAACATAGTAATAAGTATCCTTAATGTGATATAATGAAAGGAGGAATATTATCAATGAATGATAATATTATTGGAAGTATCATCCTTGAAGGTGCTTCAACAGCAGAAGATGCAGTTATTATGACAGATGGTAATAGCCGTAGGGTTGTTGCTCAAGGCACCCTTCAAGATATGGATGTTGAAAATAGAAACCATCGTATATATTCTAAAAAAGATCTAGAACCAGAAATCAATGGGCCTAGAATGAGGGAATTAATTAATGCAAAACAATTCATGGGTGAGATGAGTCATCCACTGTCTAATGATATTGTTAGACAGCAAACTATTGATAAAAAGTTAGCTTGTGTTAACTTCATTAAAGTATGGATTGAGGGTAATCTGGTCAAGGCTCAGTTTAAAGGAACCAATAATGATTATGGTGAGTTCTTTGATCAGGATTTACGCGATGGCGCTAAACCTGCATTCTCTCTTCGTGCTCTTGGTGCTATTGAAAATGTAAATGGTAAGAGCTATGTAAGAGGACTAAGAGTTATTACCTATGACCATGTAATTTATCCTTCACATAGAGTAGCTTATACAGAGAAGCTATTAACTGAAAATGCTTTAAGCTGTGCAATGCCCGATGAGCATAATAAAAATGCTGACATCATTAGGGAAATGAATGAAGTTGGTAGGATTATTAACTTCACAGGCCGTGATGCTCAGGATATTCTTAATAAATTACAAAGAGAATCTGCTGGTATTGATTCTATTCTTAATACCTTTGAAGGGATTGCTGATAGGGTTACTCTTACAGAGAATAACAAAATTAGGTTAAGTACTAGATATGGTGAAACTATTTATATTAACCTTGATGAGCATGTTGATAATTTAATTATGAATTATGTATACGGTGCATAAAAAATAATAAGCAGGTGGGGTTATCCCACCTGCTTATATTATCGCTTTGATGTTATATTGATTAGTTGATTTTGTGATCTTCTACAATCCAAAAGCTAACGCCTTTAGCACAGTCAAGAGACACATAATCCTCATCAAAAATATCATCATCATTCAGATGCAACATTGATTCAACTTCACTCCAAGGAGTATTTATGTCAATGTCAAAGCACGTCTTTACCCTATACTGAAGATAAGATACAGCACGGTTTCTATCTGCAAATAATTTTATTAGTTCAGAGCCATACGCTTCACTATCTGTATATTCTTTATATACAAAGCACTCTTTGTTTTTTATAGAATTACATCCAGAAGTTAAAACATCATGAACCTTAAGCAGAAATTTAGAAAATGTACCAGTATCTGATTTTAGCATGGTTATTCACCTCGATTAATCAGAAGTATTTCCGAAGATGAAGGACATGATTCCATAATGAGGGCTATTTCTATCAGAATCAAACACCTTTCTGAAGAGATCATCTGCAGTAACCTCATGATCATCGGTATGTCTCTGCTGCTTAGCTTTTTCAGTCTGCTTACGACCAGCAGCATGGAAGCTATCAAGCATGAGCATGATCAGAGGATACTGAGATTCAGAAATAGTGCTGACTTTGATGACATCCTTATCAGCAATATACTCATTAGTGGAAATGAGTTTATAGTGATTAGAATATGCAATCCTCATTGCAAGACCAACACGTTCCTCATTATTACGCATAAACGAAATGATATGGAACGTGACCAAGCCTTTATTATCATCTTCAGTTTCCTTTGCAGGATTCAAACCAATATTGGGCTTGATATTATTGATATTATCCTTGATGCTCTTATCATTAATCTTATGCATGGGATTAACCTTGTTAGTGGCAGTAGAAGCATCACATGCAGCATCGCATGCAGGATTGACTTTAGCCTTGCGCTTTTCAGCATCAGCTTTATGCTGATCAGCAAGGCCTCGTGCATTGGCTTTCTTTTCTTCGGCAGCAGCTTCCTCATGGGAAACCTTTCTGAAGCTGTTCTTGTATTCCTGTGCATATTGCTCGCCAAAGACATTAAGCCACATGTTGATAGCATCAGCCATATTCATATTTTCTCCGATGATATCATGCATTGTTCCGTTTGTCATACCAATACAATGCAGAGTATGAGTAGACCGATCATATGTCAACGGATTGACACCACAATCAATCAGTTTATCAAGCAGCGTGGTACCGATACCATTCCACTTGATCTTGATGCTATTACCAGTGTACTGTTTCAGACGAGGCATTAATTCAGTACGGAACTTAAAATAATCAGAAGTGTTGTTAAAATTCATGGACATTGTTAGATCCTCCTAAAAATATTAATTATTATAAAAAGCGCTGTTAAGCGCATTTTTATCTACGATTTTACCCATAAAATTACTACAGGAAGTTGATATTACGAAGACGTATCTATTGTCTTTTCTTATATGAGCTTCAACAAATGCTCTTCTAAGATTATACTTGAAATATTCTTCTTCCATAATTTCATTAAATTGTGCTACAGGCATACAATAAATTCCATCTTTTAAAGTAAACCTGGTATTATTAATATGAATATCTATTATAGATTTCATATCCTTAAATGCTTCAACGAAAGTTGCCAACACAGGATGTTCTTCAGCATACATTAATTCCCTAAATAGATTTAATGCATGCGTAAAGTAATCTCTGCGCTGATATAATTGCCCAGTTTCAAAATGAGGCGCTATTATTCCATAATAGTCTTTATAACTTACAGTATCTTGAAGACCAATATTTTCTAATATCTCTTTTTGATTACCAGCAATATATAGATAGGTACTCATTTCAACAACAGATTCAATATAATTCTTATACGATTGATCTCTGCCCATTCGTAGATATGATATATTCTGATCTGTATGATATAATTCATGAATTATAGTAACTAAGATATTATAATATAATGAATAAGCATTATTATTGTATCTCTCAATTACTTTTGGAAATACTGTAATTATATTTGGATTTCTGGATGTGCCTCCATTGGCACTTCCCATGTGTTCTCCATAATCAATATGAAGAATTGCTGGATTAAATATATTAATTTTTCCATTATAGAAATTAAATACATTGTGTATAAATTGATTTATTCTATCTCTATAACTATCAACTATACCCATATTTTCACCTCCAACTAATAATATAATATATAATCAAAAAGCTTTTTAGTTGGACAAATAGATAAATTAACAATCACGTTTTAAGGAGGAATAGTGTATTATGAAAGACAATATGAATAAATACGGGCTACTAGGCCGTACAAATAATCAGATGACTTTATTATTAAATAGAATTGAAAGACAACTTGGATTATCTGTATTGCCATTACCAGATGGATTAAAAAAAGATGATTGGGCAGCTATAATTTCAGAAGATACTCTCCCAACATGGTCTCAGTATTTTCCCTATAAGATTACAGAAATTATTTATCCAGAATGGGAAAAAGATGGTTGGTTATTTATTGACAAGAATCTTCCTGAGGGAACTAGAATTCTTGGAATCCAAGATGTTGCATGGGAAGCATATAGATCAAGAAGTGATGGTTCATATGATGCATATGGAATTATGAGATATGCTGTTGACTACATGTCTCGTGAGTATGCTTTAGATGATGTATTTATGACTCAAGCTGGCACTGATCTAATTTCTATTTTTAGTGCTGGTCTTTCTTGCTATATTGAATATTTAGCTCCTAACAAATGCAGACTAGTATCTGTAAATGGTAATAGGATTTCTAGATTTAATCCATTTCCTCTAAATATTTTTATTGAGCATGTATCCCTAGCAACAATTAGTCCAACAATGATGGAATCATTTACAAAGTTAGCAAAGTGTGATGTAGCCACAGCAATTTATCAAGTATTAAAATACTATGATAATATGGATACAACATTCTCTACATTATCTTTACAGTTAGATACCTTACAAGAATGGGCTAATAAGCGTGATGATGTAATTAGAGAATTAGATGAAGCGCATTTAACTACAGCTAATGCAGATCAACCTCTAATTATGACAGTATAAATACAAAAAAATAAAATAAAAAATATGATGACCAGGGCTTAATCGCCCTGGTCATCATTTACCGTGTAATAATCGAAATTATACATGATTGTATTGAATTCTTTTCTGGTTCTTATAAATTCAATATTAGGAGTTGCCGATACATCTCTCAATTTCTTATAATAATTGAATTCATCGCCCTGCATTTGGCCCTTAAGAATCCAATTCTTGGTTTGCGGTAAACCCAGATTGATTTTGAGATTGCACGGAATGGCATATCCATGAGGGCCAACAGTATAACCCCTAAAATGCACGGTATTCAAACTCGCCAGATATACAGCATTCATGCACATAAGGAACTTGCCAAATTCATTCTGGTATACTCCACCAGCTCTGAAAAATGGTAAAAGATGCACGCCGGTCTTTTTATAATGGGCTGCATCTTTCTTTATTCTTTCATCGTACATGCTAATGCTGTGAGCATCATACCACTCAAGCATTTTAGCAGTGGTTACTTGGCCGAGATATTGAAATCTTAATCTTCTATATTTTGCCTCAGGGATGCTTACATAGTTTCTATAGGTCTGGAATATGACAACATTGCTGTTTTTGTTAAACGGATAAAATATATTAGATTGAGAGATTTCAATATATTGATCGGTGAAGCCCTCAAAATTAATGGTGTCATCTTCATCAGATACGTGTACTCTAGTGCACATCCATCTATACGTTTTGTTATTAGCACACTTGATCTCATACACATTTCCGATGCATGGCAGATCCATATTCTTTTCGGGTTCTTCTCTGAGATCCTCGATAAACATATCTTCCGCAAAATAAGATTTCTGTTTACTAATTTTCATACGACCCTCCACATACGATCCAGATCTTCTTCATTTCTTATGCCTCGTCTTAGTCTTGCTATACTAAGACGCATTACTTCATTTAAAATAGCAGCTTTATCTTCATCAGATGATTCATCAAATCCAGGATTCATCATTTTACAATAATAATGGATTAATTTATCATCTGCTTCTGAAACTCTACTATCAAAATGGTAATCTAGTTCTAGTTCACCGTTCTGTTCTATCATAGCGTAACACTTTCGCCAATGAATTTCATGAAGTCAAGATACTCAGCAGCACTTAGCGTGCAAACACGCTTGAGACGCCCATCATTCTTGATTCTCTGAAGTGACTCGATCCTATAATTATTAGTGCAGCTTTTATCGAACGAAATGCACTTATTATTATCGGTGGTCACGACAAACCCAAGTCCGGTGAAACCGGCCGAGGGAGTGCATCTACCATAGCAAAGGCATTTATTATCAAAAGAGCCAGAGTTATCGATCTTGGTGCATGCCCAATGCATCTTTACTCCATCACTGGTAGTGATCTCAAAGACATCACCAACATTGACAAAATCATACTTGCTAACCATCGCCATTTTCTTTTCTCTCCTTTGCTCCAACTGCCTCAAAGAATGAGACCTTTTTGGATTTATTTGTTTGGGCAGGCTGAGTATCTGCAACGTCAGATCTACCTATGTATGTAATTAACTGCATTGCTGCAGAATACATGTTAAACTGTGACATAAAATATTTAAAATTCATATATTTAGATGCATCCATAAATATAGGGTCATCTGCATTATTTATATAAATAAATATTCCTGGTTCTTGTTGCCCATTCATTTGGCCGGTTCGAACACCGACAGCAAATTCGATTTTACAATTAAATGGACCTAATACTATTATTGATTTCATATGAGGGTCAGATATTCTTATAACATCATTTTTATCCCTATAGAATATTTGATCCTTACCAACAAACCATTCTGCTACGTTATTAAGAGCAACCATAAATTGAAAGTAGTTTGATTGGTCAACCCTAAATGAATTGCTTTGCCCATTTATGCTTTTATTTATAGATCTGATTTCCATATAATATCTTAGATCAAAATACACATTTACCAGACCATTTTTCTGTGGATATTCAGAAATAAATAGTTTTTCATCACCGTTTTTATTTTTATTTCTACTATTCACTACCAGGGACATGTTGTATGTATTGTCCAACCAATACAATGTAGCAGTGATTGTATTATAATTTAGATGATATAATTGAGGCATATTTCATCCTCCCACTCTTTTTTGTTTGATTATTATAAAGTTTTTGATAAAATAAATATTAACTTTATAAAACACCGGACCAGAGTATTTCATCTGGTCCGGTCAAAGCAAGAGAGTACAGGAATCAGATTACGTCCTGTAAATGGACATATCATGATTCCAGGATTTTGTGACTGTATTGTACTGCGGGATCGAGGAGAAGAGGACGACCATCGTCTTTTTCTTGTCTTTGAGCTTAAGCTCGAAGGCCATATCGAACTTTCCCTTGTCCTGATCAGTGATATACTTATCGACCGGGACCTCAATGAGCTTGGGATTGTTGGGCCTATCGACAGATCCATACTCAGTCATCTTGGTCCTGAGGAGAGGACTGCTCAGCAGTCCCAGCAAGCCATACAGCTGAATAGCATCAGTGCCATTATGGGCACCTTCGATCAGCTGCATGTGCTTCTTGATCTCCTCGATCTTCTTTTCCGTAGTCAGATCCTGCCTGGGATCATACGGAGGCATGATCTTATTGTTGCTGGCAGCAACAATGCTTCTGATGACATCGCATTTCTGAGATGGCGTCATGCTGTCATAGCCAGCAGGATACACAATCTCATTAGCAGGATTGCTAACGGGATTGGTATTCGGAGTTGCTGCATTCAGCAGCGGATTGGGATTATATGCGGGCTGCTGCTGAGGAGGCGTGAACTTGATCACCGGCGCAGGAGCATTGTGGACCATCTGCTGTTCAGTAGCAGGCTGCTGCTGTTCAGGCTGATCGATAGGAGGAAGACTGATCACATTATCAGGTTTGACAAACTTATTGATGTCAAACCCGACGGAATGCGCAGCTTCAGCAGGCATGTGGGCAGAAACCTCCATACCCACCTCGCTGGTGTTGTTTTCATTCTTCACTTCTTCCCCGGATGCGGCAGAGTTTTCTTTTTTGCTTTTCTCCGCTGTGGCTTTGCTGGTGTCCTCTTTGGCCTGCTCAGGCTTGGCCTTGTTCTCGTGCTTGTCATTGGAGATCTTATTCTCCTCAGGCTTCGCCGCAGCGGCAGTCTCTTCAGGCTTCACGACGATGAGATCGGTGTCCTTGTTCTTCTTGCGCCTCTTGGCTTCTTTCCTGGCGAGACGTTCGCCCTCCAGCTTGCCGTAGTAGATGCTTGCAGCCCTGGCGAGCATCTCGTTGGTCACATGGTTTTTCTTGGACGCTTCAGTCTTATTGAGATTTCTAGTGAACATTTTTGTTTCCTCCATTTTTGTATTTTTTATTGAAGATATTGGTTTTGAGATTATTATCTCTTGCTTTCACAATTATATTATGCAATTAAAAAATCCTTTAATTACAAAATAAAACCAGAGGGATTTCTCCCTCTGGTTTTTAATTGTTGCTAGAGTTTTCTATGATTTTAGTCTTTATACTATGAGGAATTGCATTAAAATACTTCTCTATATCTGGACGATTTTGGAGTATTAATAATGTATTTTCATCATCAGTCCTAACTGCAAATCCTTTAGAGCTTTTCCATTTATGAAGAATCTTCCTCATAAAATTATTAGTTATGTGGCATCTATCATCATTTAAAAAAGTCTTAGCAAGTTCATTAATATTAGGAATAACAATTTTGAATAAGGTATACTTGTCTCCCTTTTTTCTGAACTGGCACTTATCAATGATTGCATTATAGCATACATATCTAAAGAATCTTTTCTCTTCAGGATTAAATTTAGGCTTTGTAATATTAGGTTTAAATTCAACATCTTCCATTTTGATACATGCGCTATTTTCTACGATTTTTCTAAGCGTACGTCTTGGAATATGATTAAAATAAACCCCATTATGAGATGAAAATATTGAAAAATAGTATTCAGGATAACTAACTTCCTTCTTACTATAAGGCAATACCTTAATTTTTGTTTCATGCTGAACTATATTGCCTTTATATCTTCTAAGCCATCTGTTAGCTACATCTATGACATCAGAATATTTCATTCC
>AUXO017298444.1_pt1 | contig 13075 bp, 9 predicted proteins | sample 768731 | NCBI WGS metagenome assembly AUXO01 (sample SAMN02715735, study PRJNA202380) | gut metagenome | biome: sheep rumen | host: Ovis aries | place: New Zealand: Palmerston North
AGGCGCCGCAGTATCAGTGATATTATCTTTAATTATAATCACATTCACTGTTATTTACTTTATCGTTAATAACATAGTGAATAAGAAGGAGGGCGAGTAAATGAAACTAAGCGAAAAGCGTGATGGCTTACTCAATTTCTCTGATTATAAGAAAACTAAGCATAAGATAGCGTATTATATCTTTATGTTCTTACTTATAATATTCGCTTTAACCGCTCTTATCCCAATTTTATGGTTATTTATCACATCGTTTAAAACTGTTACTGAAATTCAATCAACGAATTATCATTTGTTACCTCAAACATTTAAAATATCAAAGATGTTAGATGTGTGGAATAGATTATCATTTGGTAAATATTATTTAAATACTTTGATTGTGGTAATTGGTTCAGTAATATGCGCAGTTGTGTTTAACGCAATATTAGCATACGCTGTTATTATCCTTAAGCCAATAGGATATAAAATAATTAATGTTTTAATCCTATTTGGATACATGATTCCATCAGCCCTTGCGATATTCCCTTTAGTTATGCAGATAAGGAACTTTATGGGTTTAAATATAAGCTTAATTAATACTTATTTCCCACTATGGTTCGCATTTGGCGCAAACGCTTATTATTATCTATTATTTAAAGATTATTTTGATAAATTACCTAAATCTTTAATAGAAGCCGCAAGAGTAGATGGTTTATCTGATTTAAAAATATTCTTTAATGTTGTATTTCCTTTATCTAAACCTATTATGGGAGTTGTGGCGATATTCGCTATGACCGCATCTTATTCAGATTTCTTACTACCTTATGTTGTATTACAAGATACTAAGATGCAGACAGCGATGGTCGCAATTTATAATTTAGGAACTACTAATACTGTAGATTCATCAGAATTTTTGATGTTACTTGTAATATCTATTATTCCTCAATTAATTTTATTTATGATATTCCAAAAACAGATTATGAATCAATCTGTTAATTCTGGAATGAAGGACTAGTTATGCAGAAAACTAAAAATTTATATTTAGAAGTTGATCCATATAAAATTATAGAAAAAGGATACCATAAAGATAGACATATGGTATCTGAATCAATATTCTCATTAGGAAATGAATACGCTGGAGTTAGAGCGTATTTTGATGAAGGCTATAGCGGTAAACACCTTCAAGGTTCATATTTTAATGGTATATATGAATATGCGTTAAGTGAAACTCCTAACGCATATAAAGGTATAGTTAAAAGAACTCATTTCACTATTAATTCAGTAAATTATTTTAAATGTAAGATTATATGTGGAAATGAAGTATTAGATTTAAATAAATCTCTTTTTAGCGATTTTTATAGAGAACTTGATATGAAATCAGGTTTATATAAAAGAAGCTTTATATGGAATAATACAAACGCAAATATCTATATTGAATTTAAAAGGTTATTAAATATGACATATTGTCATGAAGCAGTTCAAGAAATAACTTTTAAATCAGATAGAGACACTGATATTCATTTAGAATTATCTTTAGATTCTAATGTTTTACATTGGGGAAGCGATTGTTACTATAAGAGAGATAAAGAATTTAAAATAAATGATAAATATGGTATTTCTGTAGAAACTTTAACAACTAAACAAAAAGTAGTATCACTAATGTCTACTAATTTAAATCCATATTCTTATACAACTAGCGATAAAGAAATAACATTATTTTATAATCTTCATCTTGAAAATAATAAACCTACTATAGTTGATAGATATTGTATTAATCTAGTTGATAAATTTAATAAAATTTCTAGAGATGATATGATACTTAAAGCTTCTAAAGAATTAGATGATTTAAAGAATAAAGGCTTTTCTAAATCATTATTAGAGAATATAGAATATTATTCTAAATTATGGGATAGATCAGATATTGAAATAGGCGGTGATCCATACGCTCAACAAGGCATTAGATTCTCTATATTTAATCTAGAACAAACATATCATGGATATGAAGAAGATAATAATATTGGCGCAAAAGGATTAACTGGTGAAGCATATTCAGGCCACGCCTTCTGGGATAGCGAAACATATTGTCTTCCATATTATCTATTCAATAATAAACAAGCTTCTAGAAATCTTTTAATGTTTAGATATAATACATTAAATGAAGCTAAGGAAAGAGCTAAAGAATTAGATTCTGAAGGCGCATGTTTTCCTATCGCAACTAGAAATGGTAAAGAAGGATGCAACTTATGGCAGCACGCATCGCTTCAGCTTCAACCATCAACTGGTGTATTTTACGCTATATTCCATTATATGAATCTATATGATGATAAGGAATTCTTTATTAATTATGGCCTTGAAATGATTACAGAAATAGCGAAATTCTTATTATCTAGAGGTGAATATAATCAGGATAATACTAAATTCTCATTCTACGGGGTAATGGGACCTGATGAATTCCAAATGATGGTAAATCATAATACTTATACCAATTTTATGGCGAAAAAGGTTTTTGATTATCTAATTGATATAATTGATAATAAAAAATATGATACAAAAGAAGTATTTAATAAATGCGGATTTGATAAAGCTCATATTGAAAAACTAAAAGATGCGTCAAAGAAAATGGTTATCCTATATGATGATAAAACTAAACTATATGAACAACATGATGGTTTCTTTGATCTACCTCATATAGATGTAAATTCTATACCTGTAACTGATTTTCCATTATATTCTCATTGGACATACGATAGAATCTATAGAAATGATATGATTAAACAACCTGATGTTTTAATGTTTATGTTTTTATATTCACAAGACTTTTCTATAGAATGTAAGAAAGCTAATTATGAATATTATGAACCAAGAACTATTCATGAATCATCATTATCTCCATCGATTCATTCAATTTTCGCTGCTGAATTAGGAAAAGATGAAGATGCGTCTAAATATTTTGGCTTCGCAACTAGATTAGATCTAGATGATTATAATAGAAATACATCTGAAGGAATTCACACAACATCCATCGCTGCAGCATGGATGAATATTGTATATGGCTTTGGAGGACTTAGGTCAGATAAATCTAAACTAGTACTAAATCCTAAAATTTTAAATGAATGGGATTATTATTCGTTTAAAATTAATTATAAAAATAGTAATATAAAAGTAAGGGTTGATAAAAAGGAAGTCACTATTACAAATAGTGGAGAACCTGTCACTCTAAACGTATATGGAAAGGATGTCTTGATTAAAGACAAAGTTGTATTTAAGTATGGACAAGTTTAAACTGGTTAGATCTAATTTTGATAAAGATAATGTTGTTTCTTATGGAAATATGTTTTTAATAGGAAATGGCCATTTGGGATATAGAGGAACTTTAGAAGAATTTAATAAATCAGAAATGGTTGGATTAAATGTGGTTGGATTATATGATAGATATAAAAAGTTATGGAGAGAATCTATCAATATGCCTAATCCATTTAAAGTTATACTATCAAATGATAGTTATCTTTATTCTGTTTTAGAAAATAAACCTATTGAACATAGTCAATCACTTGATTTAAAACACGCAGTATTTAGTAGACATACTGAATATGAAGAAATAATTATAGATTCTGAAAGATTTATACCTATAACTAAACAGAATTTACTTTTATTTAAATATACTATTACAGCGAAATGTGATACTAAATTTCATGTAAGTTTAGGAACTGATGATGATATATATGAAATAAATGGCCCTCACTTTAAAAGTAAGAAAATTCTTCATAGAGGAAGAAAAATAGAATTCAGAGGAAAGACTAACGAACAAAAAAATGTTAGTGAAGTAAACCAATATTATTTCAATAATCAAGATTTTGAATACGATAATGGTATGTTTGATTTTGATGTAGAATTAAAGCAAAATGAAACATATGAAATAATTTGTTATTCAACAATCTTAGAGAATGAGAATGATGAAGCACAAAATTATACTTTAGCTCAATATAAAAAGATTAAAGATTTACACTTTAAAGACTTAGAATCTAGATGGGATAAAGCATATATTGAAATTGGTGGAAATGATGAAGTGCAGTTCTATTCAAATTATTCAATATATCATCTTTTGATTCTCGGAAATGAAAATTATGAAACATCTATCCCCGCAAGAGGCGTATCAGGAGAGGTATATAAAGGCGCTATATTCTGGGATAGTGAAATATTCTTAGTTCCATTCTTTACATTAACTAATCCTAAAATTGCGAGGAGTTTACTTAAATATAGAATTAACACTTTATCTGGCGCAATGGCTAAAGCGAGAGAATTTGGCTATGATGGCGCATTTTATGCGTGGGAAAGCCAGGATACTGGACTCGAAGCTTGTAGTAAATATAATGTTACAGATCCTGAAACTGGCAACCCAATTAGAACTTATTTTAATGAAAAACAAATTCATATCTGTGCAGATATAGTATATGCATTCTCTAATTATGTAGAAATAACTAAAGATTATTCTATTCTTGAAGAAGGTGGACTTGATGTGATGATTCAAGTTTCTAAATTCTTTATTTCATACGCTAAATTAGTTATGGGTAAATATAGATTTATAGATTGTATTGGCCCAGATGAATACCATGAAAGAGTCGACGATGAAGCATTCACATCTTATATGGCAAAATTCGCGATTAATGAATGTATAAAACATTTAGATGAAGGGCTTCAAAAAGAATCATTTAAAGAATTTGTTGATCATTTATTTGTTCCACTACCAAATGAATCTAAATTAATTGAACAATTTAGAGGATATTTTAAAAAAGAAGATGTAGATGTAGATACAGTTAGATCTAGACTTGTTCATGAAAATGATTATTGGGGATCAAAAAATGGTGTCGCAACTCCAACAAGAGTAATCAAACAAGCAGATGTTATCGCATTATTAGTATTATTGAATAAAGAATTTGATAAAGAAACAATGAAAGCTAACTTTGATTTCTATTATCCATATACTGAACATGGTTCAAGTTTATCTAGTTCCATGTATTCGATTGTCGCATCAATTATAGGTTATACTGATAAAGCATACGATATGTTTATTAAAAGCGCATCTATTGATTTATCTAAGGATCAAAAGATGTGGGCTGGAGGAATCTACATTGGTGGTACTCACCCAGCATCTAATGCGGGAAGCTATTTATCTATAATATTTGGTTTTGCGGGATTAAGATTTAATGAGGATTCATTCACGCTTAGCCCTAACTTGCCAGATGATATTGAATCATTAAAATTTAAGTTTATATTTAATAATAAAGTCCAAAACGTTTGTATTAATAAAGATAATTCTTATTCTATCAAGGAGGAGAATTTATGATCAAAGGCATCATTTTTGATATGGATGGTGTTCTAACATTTACTGATAAATATCATTATATATGTTGGAAGAAAATCGCTGATCAAGAAAACATTTATTTTGATGAAGAAATAAATAATAGATTAAGAGGAGTATCTCGAATGGACTCTCTTAATATTATTCTTGAAAAAGCAAATAAAGAATATTCGCTAGAAGAAAAAACAAAACTAGCAGAATTAAAGAATAGTTATTATGTTGAATGTTTAAATGAACTTAAACCAACTGATATTAGTGATGAAGTACGAAATACATTAATTAACTTAAGAGAACTAGGTATTAAACTCGCTATCGCATCATCATCAAAAAATGCAAAATTGATTGCGGAAAAATTAAATATTACATCACTATTTGATTTTATTGTTGATGGGAATATGATTTCTAAATCAAAACCAGATCCTGAAGTATTTATTAAAGCTGCGGATATGATCAATCTAAATCCATCCGATTGTTTTGTAGTAGAAGATGCTAAATCTGGAATAACTGCAGCATATAATGGCGGATTTAAAACTGTCGGATTTGGAAAAGATGTAAAAGATTTTGATCTAGCAAAATATCATATCGATAGTTTAACAGAATTATTAAATCTTATTGAAGATAATGAAAATATAGATACAAATGCTAAACCAGTAATTTCTTTATCGCATATTAAGAAAGTTTACCCTGGAAACGTTTGCGCAGTTAAAGATTTTTCTCTTGATATTTACGATGGTGAATTCGTTGTCTTTGTAGGTCCATCAGGATGTGGTAAATCAACAGTACTTAGAATGATTGCGGGTCTAGAAGAAATCACTGATGGTGAATTATATATAGATTCAAAAAATATGACTGATGCGGAACCAAAAGAAAGAAATATCGCTATGGTATTTCAAAACTACGCTTTATATCCTCATTTGTCTGTAAGAAAGAATATTGGATTCCCATTATATATGGAAGATATTCCATTCTCTAAATGGTTTAATTTCAAATATAGAAAAGAAAGAAAAGCGGAAATTGATGCGTTAGTTGAAGAAGTAGCATCTAAAATTGAATTATCACCATATCTTGATAGAAAACCTAAAAATCTATCTGGTGGACAACGTCAAAGAGTAGCGCTTGGTAGAGCGATTATCCGTAATCCTAAAGCGTTTTTACTCGATGAACCTTTATCTAACTTAGACGCTAAAATGAGAGCAGGAATGCGTACAGAAATCAGTAAGCTTCATGAACAACTAAAAGCGATATTTATCTATGTAACACATGATCAGATTGAAGCAATGACTATGGGTTCAAAGATAGTAGTATTAAAAGATGGAATTATTCAACAAATTGGTACTCCAAAAGAAGTGTTTATGAATCCTAAAAATAAATTTGTCGCAGGATTTATAGGTACTCCACAAATGAACTTTTTTGATTGTACATTAAATAAAGATTCAATCACTTTAAAGAATGGAACAGAACTAAAATTGCCTAAATCATTATTTGATAGAATTGATGATAAATATATTTCTAAAGAAGTATGTTTAGGTGTTAGACCTAAAGCGATATCTATTGATAATATGTCAAATATTAATGGAAAAGTAACTATATCTGAACAGCTTGGTGATGAAGCTTTAGTATATTTTAATATTGATGGTTATGACAACGAATATTCATTATCAATGATTACTTATAACAACTATAAATCAGGTGAATCAGTCGGATTATCATTTAACCTTGATAACGCTTCATTATTCGATATAGAAACTGAAGAATCCATCTTATTATGAAAAAGATTATATCTATAATAATTCTATTTATTTTAATATTTTCTTTATCATCATGTATGAATAATTCTACTAGTAATGAGGTTACTAATACTAATATAGATAATTCTGATTCAAAATCTATTGGCGAAGTTAATACAACTGAAACATTTGACTATAAAATCAGAACCGCATCAAATATCGATCCATATTATCAATATAATAATATGACTTTAAAAGTTGATAATCTAGTTATTCCACTATATAATTGTAAAACTAATTTTTCTAATTCTTGGAATCCTGAAGCTCCTTCAAGAATGAATAATGCAGTAGCGATATTAGAACTTGAAGGAACCGCAAAATTCACTTTAACCGCTACATTTAAGGTATCAAATAAGTGCGATATAAGGCCATTATCTAAGAATGTTAATAAAAAAATAGTTGATGACTACAATCTAGAATTTATAATTAGTGAAGCTGGTCAATATACAGTTGAATTATCTAATGATAGAACTCTTCATTTATTTATTACTGAATATCAAAAATATGATGCTTATAAAGAATCGACAAACTTAATGTATTTTGATAGTGGAGTTCACAACTCATCAAATGATAATAGAATTAATTCAAATAATAGAATAGTATTATCATCGAATACTGTAGTATTTATTGATGAAGGCGCTATAGTAGAAGCGAGATTTGAAGCGACAAACGCATCAAATATTACTATTGTTGGATACGGAATTGTGAGCGGAGCTAAATTTGATAGAAACGCAAATACTGGTTCACACACTGTTCCATATGATTTTGAGTATTGTAACAACATAAAATTTTATGGTATATCAACATTAGATCCTGCAGGGTGGTGTTACAATATCTTTTTCTGTAAAGATGTAGAATTAGATGATATAAAAATAATATCATCAAGATCGAATGGAGATGGTGTATCACTTCAATCATGTGAAAATGTAAAGTGTCAAAATTCATTTGTTAGAAGCTGGGATGATTCACTAGTTGTTAAAAACTATGTATCATGGAAAGATGGAAAGGAAGGAACTACTAAAGATATCTATTTTGATAACTGTGTAATATGGACTGATCTAGCTCAATCTATGGAAATAGGTTTTGAAACTATTGGTAAAGTAATGGATAATATTAATTTCACAAATATCACAGTATTACATAATTTCCATAAAGCACCAATATCGATACATAATGGAAATAATGCGTTAATCACTAATGTATTATATAAAGATATAGTGATTGAAGATGCGAGTATGGGTAAAGGTGATGGAAGAAATATTCTAATAGATATCACAAGTGAATTCTCAACTACCTGGTCAACTAATCATAAAGTTACCGCTGTTGGCGATATAGATGGTGTAACAATAGAAAATGTTACAGTACTATCATCGAACAATCCAATTGTCTCTATTAGAGGTTCATATGATGCGAGAAGCGAATATAAATCGTATCATTATGTTAAAAATGTAAAAATAATAAATGTGATAATATCTGGAATAAAACTTGATGAATCATATCAAAAATATGAAACATCATATTCAGAAAATATATCCTTTGAATAGCGAGTTTATCTCGCTTTTTCTATAGGCATATGTTATTATGAAAAGGATGAATATCTAATCAAAATATTATTAATATATGAGGAAATTATGAAAAAATTATTATCAATGATGTTTTCAATATTAACTATACTATCTTTATGTGCTTGTAAGATTGAAATCAATTTAAACGGAGATGGAGTATCTAACTTTAATATTTCAGTTGATACTAAAGAAGAGTGTCAAGAATTATATAACGATTATATGAATAAGACACTATCTAACACAAATTTTGTTGTACATGTTAAATTAACTTCAGATGTAAGCAATGCAGATTTTTATGAATCAATTGATGGTACAAATGAAAAATACGAGGAATTCTTTGCATCGAATTTATCTGAAACATTCTATTTATCTATACAAGATGGACAATATTATTCAAGCTATATTAATAATGATGGCAACGCTGAAAGTGTTTTAATATCTAAAGAAGAATATGATCGACGCTATAAAAAGTTTACTAGATATTTAATTGATTTAGATTATTACAATGAAGATTCAACATTTAAATGCGATTTTAAGAATCAGACAGAAACCAAGGATGGTGTTGATTCTATAACTGAATATATTAAATTGACCGTAACAAATTCTAATTTAACTGCGACTATTGAATCTAATTCTAATAATGGACTAGTAGAAACTTATAAATATACTGAAAAAATATATAACGAAAAAGATGATAGTATTGTACAAACAATAATAAGTGAATTTAGTTTTACTTATGGTAATCTAAATTTTGAAGTGCCATATAGTCCTACTACAAATCCTGATGCATAACAGATAAGAGCTTAATGCTCTTTTCTTTTTATAAATATATCAATAATAATGTTATAATAATAAAGGAAGTATTTTTGTTGTATTAATACAATAAAAATAAATATGAAAATAGGTAATTATCATGAAGAAAATAACTTTAATTATATTTTTATTCATTATATTAGTTTCTATATCAGCTTGTAAAAAAGATACAACATCTTTAAATACTACAACTGAAGCTAATGAAACTACTACTGTAGAGATAGATGAATTTAAAGAAGATATGTTGGAATATAGATTATCAAAAGATCTAGATTTTTATTATGTTAGTTCAGCATATGAAACTAATATAGAAGAACTAGAAATACCTACGTTTCATAATAATTTACCTGTAAGATATATAGAAAGATTTGAAAAATTCTATAATCTTAAGAAAATGATTATTCCTGAGACTATATATGGAATAGATTCATCTATTTATTCATTCTGTAATAATTTTGAATATAATGAATATAATGATGGATTATATCTAGGAACTAAAGATAATCCATATTTCTATTTCTATAAACCAAAGTCAGTTAAATCAGAAACAATAACTATTCATAATGACACTAAAATTATTGGGAATGAGTGTTTCTTGAATAACACAAAATTAAGAACGATTAATTTGCCTGATGGTCTTAAAAGAATAGGTTATTCAGCGTTTATGAGCGCATTAAATATTACAAATATTAGTTTACCTGATTCAATAGAATTTATTGATGTTCAAGCATTCTCATACTGTAAAGCCTTAACTAATATCACTATTCCAAAACATATTAAAATTATCAGTGAAGCATCATTTGTAAACTGTAATAGTCTAAATAGTGTTACATTAAATGATGAAGTAGAAACAATTATGTTAGGTGCTTTTCAAGGTTGCACAGCATTATCTACTATAACAATTCCTGCATCTATAAAAAATTTATATGATAAAGCCTTCTATGACTGTACAAAATTATATACATTATATATTGATTCAGAGAGCGCATTAAACGCAAATTCAAATTCATCTATATATGATTATGCAAGGGATTTATATGTTAAAGATGGATTAGAACTTAATGATTATTTAAATACTTTATTCAAATTAGATGAATCTATTATTATTGATGGATATACCCATTATAAGACAATAAAATAAAAGCGATAAAGCAATGCTTTACCGCTATAATAATTAGTTAACAATTGGTATTTTATCGTAAAGTTTATCGATATAACCAAACCATTTCTTAACTTTTATCAATCTAAATAAATAGATTCTTACTATATCGATTAATGTACATCCAAGATAAATTGTCATTGATCCTAACATTATCATTAAGAATAAATGAAATACTCCTGGATTATCTGTCATATGGAAGGTCTGAGAATAAAGCTTAATATATTTAGCCCAAATAAGTGGATGAACATGAATTAGATATACCGCAAAAGTTGCTTCGCCGAAGAGCTTTAAAATATATTTAACAACTTTATTATTAATTTTGATTTTACTACAACATATTAATAATCCAATTGCGGATAATAATATTGTAGGTGAATTATAATTTACATATTCTTGCGTTGTTTTAGATGTTCTAAATATTAGATAAGTTAATCCAACCATTAAAACATACATTAATAATCCTACGTAGAATGGAATCTTACTAAAGAAATCAATCTTCTTTATAGTTCCACCTAATATATAACACAGAAGCAACCAAATAAGTGAATATCCCCATCCTAATCCAAATACACTTTGTTTAAAATGTATTGGTAAGAATGAGAAAACTACTAACATAAATATACTAAAGAACAATAAGAACTTATTATCTAGATGTTTTAATCCCATATTTAAGAAAGGCATTAATATCATTAAGCCAATATATGCGGACATATACCAATATTGGTTAAATATAATAGGCATAAATGCTTTTCTCCAAGTACCTTCAACAATTAAATCTGGATATTTGATTTGGAAGAATAATGTTATACCAATACAGTATAAAGCTATTTCTAACCAAGTATAAAGTATTTTAGATATCCTAAATTTAGATGATGATCCTACATATCCACTTATTAGTGCGTATATATCAACACATCCAAATGTAGCGATTTCAAGTATCCAACTCATATAGTATTGATTCCAGTTAATTATCCCATTTTGATTACAATGAGATAATACTCCACCTTGATTTAAAGTATGAAGAATACAAATCATCGCCATAGATATCATTCTTAGAATATCTATACCATAATTCCATTTGTCTTCCTTATATTCACAATTTTCTAGAGAATAGTTATTATTATCAACAATTTGATTCTCTACATTTATAGTATCTTCCATAAAAATCACCTTTAAATAATTATATCATATTAGTATAACGGAGCGTATATGAAAATAAGAAACAAAGTATCTAAAACAGTTGATGGAACTGTTAGTGACTTTAAAAAGTTTATCAATAGAGGAAATATATTTGATCTTGCGATAGGCGTTATCATCGGTGGAGCTTTCACTACAATAGTGAATTCTTTAGTAAATGATATATTAATGCCTATAATTTCAAGATTAATTAATTTTGATATTACAAAAGCTAAATGGATAATAAGAGAAGAAGTATTAGACGCAGAAGAAAATGCGATAGTCTCACAAATATCTATTAATTATGGTCAATTTATTCAAAATGTTATTCTATTTTTAGTTATCGCATTTTCTATATTTACTGCGGTAAAAATAGTAAAATGGATTAAAAATGGATATATTAGAAGCCAAATTAAATATGTTAAAAGATTAAAGAAAAAACATCCTGAATGGTTTGATGAAGAAGATGAGCTTGGAACTATTCTTTATGAAAAGCTAAAAACTAAATATCCTGATGAATTTAAGAATGAAGTAGCGGAACAAATTGAACAAGAAAAAGAAGTGGTTGAACAAAAGACACCAGTAGAAATTAATAATATTGAACTCGCTAGATTAAACACTAATTTAGAAAAGATTTATGGTTTAAATAATAGCGAAGAATCTAATGAAAAAGAGGAAAAATAATGGCTAAATATAATTTAAGAGAAGAGATAGCTAAAAGAAAATATCATATTACTCCAAGACCATATTACTGGTTTTATAGAACAGTAATGAAAGTTGTAGGAAGAAAATATAACGCTCATTTTAAAGTGATTGATGATGTGAACAAAGAAAAAGGTCCTGTATTCGTAATATTCAATCATTTATCTAGAATAGACCATTTCTATGTAAATGAAATATGTTATCCAAAAAGAGTGAATATGATTGCGGGATATAGTGAATTCTTTAGAAGTCATCTTCACTGGGCTTTTAAAATGAATAATGTTTTACCTAAAAAACAATATACAAATGATTTAATATCTACTAAAGCTATAATGTCTATTATTAAACAAGGCGGATCAGTAACATTTGCGCCAGGTGGCTTAGCTACTAACGATGGAATGAGTAGGCCAATTGTTCCTGGAACTGGGCATTTATTTAAGAAATTTAAAATACCTGTATATCATGTTAAATTAGAAGGCCAATATCTTCAAAATAATAAGGTATGTTTAGATGAAAGATATGGCGAAACGTATGC
>AUXO012579257.1_pt1 | contig 13073 bp, 11 predicted proteins | sample 768731 | NCBI WGS metagenome assembly AUXO01 (sample SAMN02715735, study PRJNA202380) | gut metagenome | biome: sheep rumen | host: Ovis aries | place: New Zealand: Palmerston North
CCGCTGAAAAGCGGTCCTTACTTTTGTCGGGGCACTCACTATTTACCACTTACGGATTAATGTCTTAAGCTTATGAACGGAAGAAAGCTCTGGCTTGAGGTATATTTCCTGTGAATCTAATTTGTAATACCCGTTTGCCGAGTTCTCACCGACTAATGTTTCGTCGTAGGAAATTGGAACTGTGGATGTCTTAAATATGGTTTCGATAATCTTATCCAGTTCTTCACTGTTGTATGTAAGCTGCTCTGCAAGCTGTGGCAGGGGCTCGCCAGTGGTCTGGGAAATATCAAAAACAGTTCCAGTCTTAAAGTACATGTACTTTTTTTCTACGGTTTCTGTGGACTTGGTTCCGTCATCGTTGGTGACTTCTTTTTCAACTGTCACTTTCTTAGGAGTTGGAACAAGGATGCGAATTCCATGTTCGCCCTTAAGAACTTGGCGGTTGAACTTTGTTTGCCAGTCCCGATATGAAGCTACGTGAGACGCTTTAGGATTTGCCATCAGGATGAGAATACAGTTATTGATTGAGTAGTTGTGGAACTTAGAGTAAGTTTCCAAATACTTCATGTAGTTCTCGCTGGTGAACACATCCCGAACACCTTTTTCTAGGCCTTCTAAAATAGCCCTAGTTTCGTTTTCTGCAGTTCTTGCGTGTTTCATAATCTTTTCCTCCAATCATGTTGAGTGTAATAGTTTTGCCCGTTGCAACAGTCATGCTGTTGTGGGGCGGTCTGCATACTCCAGACCTGATAAGGTCTAAGAGTACTGTGATAGATTTACTTCGCTCACAGTATTAAGCGAAAAATATATCTTTAAGCAAATCTCCCGTAGAGATTCACAGGAAGTGGGTTAGGGAACACATGGTTCCGAAGGAGCTTATTCGCGAATGAAACGAATTATGGCTCCTATGGGGATTTTGTAAGTCGTACCCCAACTGGCGGTTAGGACAACTTGTTGTTTTTGGAAGTTGATGGAATCTTTCTTGATTGCCATAGCAACTTCAGTTCCATAGTTGCTGGTAAATACTACTTTCATTGCGACTTTCTCCTTTCATAATTGTTACGACCTTCTCGGTCTCCTAAAACTGAGCACACATTGGTTCCGTATTCTGTGACTGGTCTTCGCTATCTGTCTAAGCGGAATCGCAAGTACTGAGCCACATAGCATTTTCTGGGCATAAACACATGAACTTAGAATCACTGTATAGCGGTCTTAATCGACTCTAGTGATATCGAAAAACTTTACACTTAAATTGTATAAAACGATTTTTCGATAAGCAAAAAAGTTAAGCAGGAACTGGACCAAAATACTGGTTAATTCGCCTTAAGAAAGTTTCTTAAATCTGAAAATTTTGTGAACTCGGTTGATTAGGAGATTTGAAGAAAAGAAAAACGGCAACGTCTATAGGTAGACATTGCCCGACATTACTGAGGCATTACGAAAACATTGCAGCCTTAAAAAAATAAATCTACCGTCATATTTCATAAGCAACCTGTGCTTATCGTCCTAAATTCACAATCGCTACATCTGTAGCTCTGAATTAATTTTATAACGGTTGAGGGGCAGATTATTTTTATTCACTCGGAATTCACATTCTCATGTGTTTTATGGAAAGAGGAGGCTGCCAAGTTTTTCTTGTCAGCAATTTACTTATGCTGGTTATCTCCAGCATTATCAAAGCGGTACATCTACTGATTAAGTAGCTGTTTATTATCAAGCTAAAAGCATGGGTTTTTTGCTTGCGGAAATTTAGTTGGCTGCTGGTTAAGGTTGTCTCCATTTTATTGTCATTGGTTAAGTTGGGAACACGTTGATTTAGTACCATCGCATTTCCATCTTAACCAATTCCAAATTTACGCCCTCAGTTGTTTCTTCCAGTTCTGGTATAAATCCTTCGCTCCACGCTCAGGATTAACCATCCTATCGAAACAAAAAGCCCCAGCCATTTCTCCTTTAGTGGGGGAGAAATAGTTGGAGCTTAAATGTCGGTCGTAAATTATTCCGCTTCCCGAACGAAGCGGATGGCTCATTCTTTGCCAAAATCTGTGACGGCATCCTGCATATCCTGCAGTTTGCAATCCCAGATTAAATCCTCGATTGCTTTAACGCAGCCCTCTGTGTCTTTCACCACATCTTCGCCCCAGAAGCGAAGAACACGGTAGCCAGCACCGTGCAGGTTGGCCTCGTTTTCAGCATCTCGTTTAATATTGGCATCAATCTTTGATAGCCAATATTCGGGGCGTTTGCCCCGTTTAAGACGCTCTACGAGTTTCTCATAGTCCTTGCCGTGGAAGAATTCACTATCCACAAACACGGCAATCTTATATTTTGTTAGGGCCATGTCAGGGGAGCCAGCAAGGGCTTTATAGTTCTTCCTGTAGCGGTAGCCCTTATGCCAGAGGGCTTTACGGAGAAGTATTTCGGGTTTAGTATCCTTGGATTTAATAGACTTCATGATGCGCCTACGGGGTGCAGGGACATCAGAAAAATCGGGTTTAGGCATTTGCATCACATCCTTTGCCTTTAATATAACCCGAAAAGCCTTTGTTTTCCATCAAAAAAGCAGCCTCCGAAGAAGCTGCTTAATCACTTTCTCGCTGTACAGCTAGAGTCCCGTGACGGACTCACACGAGCTAGTTAAATAAAAAATTTTCTAGTGATATATATAAAAGTACCATGAACGGTCTATCCCGTTGGTCAACTTTTGTCTAATACCGTGATGTCTATTCTCACTTTTAGGTCTGATAACTGTTTTTAATCTATAACTATAATATCGGTAAACTTAAATATATATCATGCAAGCTGGCTTTCAGAAATCCTGCTTCTGTGATTAACCATGCCTACAATGTAATTCTATAAAAATTAACCAGTATATAGCAATAGATGCACCTAATGGGATTTGGGTTGTTCAGTGAAAATTCATGTTTCAGACAGTGAAATACTAAAAATTGCTTGACAAATCAACCGTTTTATGCCTGGACTTTTCCGGTTTTTCTGTTATAATGGTAACATGTACGGGAATGTGCATTTAGAAAGGTGGATGAGCTTCATGCCAACATTTATTGACATGTTTGCAGGAGCAGGTGGCTTTTCCGAAGGATTCCTCCAAGTCGAGGAGAACGGAAAGCACTTTGACTTCCTGCTTGGTTCAGATATCAACCCTACATGTGAAGTGACTCACAGGATGCGTTACAATGAGCAGCTTGGGTTAGATACTGAATTCCTTACAAAGGATATTACTGCTCCCGACTTCATAGAAGAACTCTTGGAGCGAATTGAGAAGAACTTCGGTTCCACTTCCATTGATGTCCTCACAGGCGGACCTCCTTGCCAGTCCTTTTCTCTTGCTGGTGAACGAAGGAAAAATGATAAAAAGGACGACCTTTTCTCCTACTATCTCAAAGTAATCGAGGCTATCAGGCCGAAGTATTTTGTTATGGAGAATGTCGAGGGAATCCTGACCAAGGACAACGGTAAGGTTAAGGAACGTATTATCAAGGAAATCTGCAATATCGTAGACTACGAGCACTTGCAGCGGTTTGTGGACAGGTGTGAGAATTCTCCCGTCAGAAGTGATGAGCTTAATCTTTGTCTTCGTGCGTTGAAAATCTGGATTGCACAGGACAAGGCTGAGAAGAAACGTAGGGAAGATTACCTTGCAGTTCGGAGAGCTATCAAGGGCCTTAAGGCATCTGCTGAACAGGCAGCATTTCTCCAGAAGTCTATCCTTGATAACAAAACTGCTATTGCAAATCCTGAGCTGAAAGCCCTTTGTGTTGAGCTTTCTAACAGTTTTGTAGAGGCATATCGGAACAACAAGCAGGTTCCTGAGGACGAAAGAAACGTCATCCGTCAGGCACTTAACCTGATTGCAAACCAGAATGACCTTGAGCGTATCTCTAAGCTGGTTAAATACCAAATCAACGTGGCAGAACTAAAGAGAAGCATCTACAAGGATAACTTCGACAGCATTACAGACCACCTTGACCTTGGAGAAGTATTTGAGATAGCTATTAACCAGTGCCATAGGCTTTGTGAGATTACAGAAAACCAGAATGCAGTAAGGATTGTCCAGAGAACACAGCTTGCCCTTGATATACTCTGGGAGGGTGCTTTTGAGACAATGCATCGTGCCCTTAAGCTTATGGAGACTGCTCCTGAATACGAAGAGCTGAAAGAATTTGCTGAACAAGTTGCTCTTTACCGTGTAACAGGTGCGCAGGTGTTGCTGGCATCAAACTATGGTGTGCCTCAGAACAGGACAAGAGTTATCTTCGTAGGATGCAGGAACGACCAAGATGTTATTGACCATATTCCTTATACAGTGGATGAATCAGAGAAGGTAACAATCGCTGAGGCCATTGGGGATTTGGATTATATCGGTATCGGCGACCATCCCTATGATTACGATGAAGCTTTTGGGAAGAAGTTCGCTAAGACCAAAGCTGGACATATTAAGCGTAAAGTAGACGGCAAACCAGATGAAGAAGGCCTGACATTCTCTGAATGGAGTAAGAGAGGCCGTCTTAATCCAGACCGTTTCCCGAAGCTCAAAGAGCAGCAGCCTGTTTACACGCCAGCAAATGCCATTGATGAAGTCGAACCTTCTGAGTTCAAATATGCAGTTCTCCAGAACCATGAGACTTCAAGGCATAACGAGGAAGTTCAAGCACGGTACGCTTTAATGAGAAAGCATGGTGGGTACAAAGAAGCACAGGCAACTGAACCTGACAACCCACTGCTTAACACCAAGAAGCGTAATTACACCGTTCTTGACCCGAATACACAATCTGTAACCATCACAACCATGCCTGATGACTATGTTCATTACGCCAGTAACCGTTCATTAACTGTTCGTGAGATGGCAAGGCTACAGTCATTTGATGATTCCTTTGTCTTCCAAGGTAAGAGAACTACTGGTGGAGACAGGAGAAAGGTAGAGACACCACAATTTACGCAGGTGGGCAATGCGGTTCCACCTCTGATGGCAAGAGCCATTGCCACAGAAATCATCAGACACATTAAGTAAGCAATGATTTATGGAGGCATAGGGCTAAAACCTTGTGCCTTTTTGCCTGGAGGGAAGAAATATGTTAGCAATGGCAGATACTAATCTAGAGCAGTTCTTGCCGATATTCGCTTCTACAGGAGCTAGGGTAGCTTTCCTATCCCCAACACCTACAGGGATGGACAAGTCTATCATGGATGCAATCGGTGATGTTCGTGTTCTTTTGAAAGAGCAAGGAATTCATGATTACGACTTCCAAGGACAAGGTCCTCAGCATAAGGTCGTTGTTCCAGCTTATTTTGTTTATCCTGACGAAGTTGAAGAGACTTCGGCATCCCTGTATCGCCCAGTTACTAAACAGGGAGACCCTCGTATCTGGTTTTATAAGATGCAAAGATACTGCAATGCAAGGAACCTTCTTGCGCTGGTTGTTGTTGAAGGGGCTATCTATGTAATAAACCTCTCTGACCCAGCAATCGCAGATTCTTTGTTTAACCATGGGCTGGTTTACCAGATACTTAAAGACTCTGCTTATCAAGATGAGTCGATTGCTAGGGAACTTCTTTCTAAAATTTTGGATATCCATAACCAAGGCTTCTTGCCATCAATTACACCTGGAGACCCTGGCGTAGGCGACACGCTTGAAAATGCTCTTGGCATCCCAAGGAACAATATTGCTGCCCCAGACTATAAAGGTATTGAGCTTAAAGCGACAAGACTTACAAGGGGAGGCCAAAGAAGAAGCAGGACAAGGGTTAATTTGTTTGCTAAAGTCCCTGAGTATGGCCTTAGCTATTCAGATATTGTCCGTGAATGTGGTAAATGGACTTACAATGAAAGGTCAGGGGAAGACAGGCTTTCTATTGAAAATACGACATTCGCCAGTCATCCTAATACCCATGGCCTTATTCTTGAAGTGGATACCAATAATGACCAGCTCCATATGTGCCATGTTTATGAGCGGAACAGGCAGAGATACCTGTCTTATTGGTTGTTATCCAGCTTAAGACGGACTCTTCTTACAAAACACCATGAGACATTCTGGGTAAAAGCTCAAGCAATACAAAGAGATGGGGTTGAGTGGTTCAGGTATGACCAAATCACACATACCAAGAATCCTAACGACTCTCTGTTTGCTCCACTTGTTGAGAGCGACAAAATCCAAGTTGACCTCCTTGGCTACTTTTCAAGGCAGCGTGATATGAAGTGGCGTGACCATGGTATGCTTTTCAAGATGTGGCCTGACGACCTTCCGCTTCTCTTCGGAGAACCAGAAGAATATGATTTAACCAGAATGACACAGGCAGACATCTGGAGATAAACAGAAAGAAGGTGCCTTTATTGCAGAAAACAAGGATTACTCCCGATATTTCTATAGATGAGTTCTTCCCGACATTTGCGGAATTAGGGGCAGATGTTGCTTTTCTTGTAATTACTCCAACAGGAACAAGAAATCTATTATGGATGCTACTAAACCTGTTAGGCAACTACTAAAAGATAAAGGTATCCATGATTATGAGAAGCAACCGCAAGGGGAAGAAAATAAGGTTAAAATACAGGGATATATCGTTGGAGCCGAAAAACTACATAAGGCAAAGTGCTCTTTATACAGGCCGACAACAAAGAAAGGCGACCCTCGCATCTGGATTTATGGACTGAAAAGGTATTCCCAGCCATATAATCTCCTGGCACTCCTAACAGTCGAGAAAGAAGTCTATCTTATCAATCTCTCAGATGAAGCAGTGGCAGAATCCTTTAAGAGCAGGGGTTTTGCATACCAGATGGATCTTCGCAGCGTCAAGAAAGAGCGTGATGCGGTAAATGAGCTGGTTGCTAAAATACAGGCACTCCATGACCGTGGTTATATTGAGGCTCAAGTTATTGGAGATACGGCAGTTGGCGATACACTGGAGCACGAGCTCGGCATTAAGAGAAACAATAAGAAGACACCTGATTACAAGGGAATTGAGCTTAAAGCCAAGAGAAGGCTGTCAGGTAAGAAGCCTTCAGGCAGGGTTACGTTATTCTGCAAGGTTCCAGATAAAGGACTTAAATACAGACAGATTGTTGAAGAATATGGTCAATGGGGGCACAATGACGAGAAGGATGAAGACAGGTTTGGAATCCACCATACGATGTCTGCATTAAAGCCAAATTCCTATGGACTAATGCTTGAGGTGGATGAGGCAGACGATAAAATCCATATTTGCCATATAGATGAAGAAGCCAAGAAAAGATACTTGTCGTACTGGAACGGAGCCACTCTTCGGAAACGACTTGCCCAGAAACACAAAGAGACTTTTCTTGTCGAAGCTAGTGTCCAAAAGGATGAAACTGGAAAAGAAAGTTTCCAGTATAACAGGATAAAACACACGAAAAATCTCAATGTATCTTTGTTCCTCCCGCTTGTAGAAGCAGGAGTTATTACTTCGGATTTGTTAGGACATTTCAGTGTTGGTTGGAAATGGAGAGACCATGGGCTCGCTCATAAAATAGGCATCAATGACTGGGCAATGCTTTTTGGTGAACCAGTAGTTTATGACCTGAGGGATAATGATTAAAGAATTAAAAGGGTGCACGACATGGATAATAAATTAAAAATACTCGGAACATTAGAAGATTCAAAAATAGAAGTTGCTGAGTATTTGATACAAAAATTCACAGATAGATATCCTGCTATTCAAGGCGAAATGTATCTAGGATACCCGATTTATGTCGACGAAGTATCTAATAGACGTGTTTGCGTTGATATTGCTCTCATTTCAAGAATTGGAGTTTTCATTATTAATATTTTGAACACTCCTGTAACAGACTATGGACTTATTCAAGATGATATTTATGGGAAGGTAGAATCAAAATTTAAGAAGCAATCATTTTTATATAAAAAGAGAAAGCTAATATTTGATTTCTACCCCATTACGTATTGCAGTGGAGATATGGAAGAACAAGAAGACTATCTCTTAGCAAGAAACAGTGATGAGCTGATTAATATTATTAATGAATATAGGAAAGATACAGAGATTTCAGAAGACCTCTATGGGAAAATATTATCTGGAATCCAAGAAGCATATGGAATTAATAATCATCAGCGTAGGGAGGACGTTGTAGAGGGAACAAAGGCGTATGCAATCGACCAGATGGCTGCACTGGTAGAAAAATATGGAAATAGCCAAATGGAAGCTATTTTATCTGACACAGAAGGAATACAACGTATCAGAGGAATGGCAGGAAGCGGTAAAACTATTGTATTGGCACGTAAAGCAGTAGAACTTCACACGGCTCATCCTGACTGGAATATTGTTGTAACCTACTCAACTCGCTCGTTAAAGGGACAACTTCAGAATCTGATAAGTCGGTTCTATTCCATGAAAAATGATGGAGCTAAATATGATGAGAAGAAACTCAAGATTATGCAAGCTTGGGGGTCTTCTACTTCTCATGGGGTTTACTATGAAATATGTTTAAAGCATGGTATTGTTCCACTTTCACTTAGAGAAGCAAAAGCAAAGTACGGAAAGTATGCAAATCATTTTTCGAGAATGTGCGAAGACTTAATGAAAGAGGTTGGGACATTTGACAAGATGTATGATTGCGTGCTTGTAGATGAAGCACAAGATTTTGATAAAAACTTCTTGCAACTGTGTTCAAAAGTCATTGGAGAAAAGCAACGTTTAGTTTATGCATACGATGAACTACAGGCATTAAATGAAGACCAGATGCCAAGCCCAGAAACTATTTTTGGACATGGCGTTGAAAACGATACTCCATTAATTGTATGTTACCGAAATCAGGGGCCAGTAATAGTTACGGCGCATGCATTAGGAATGGGTTTATATCGAAAAGAAGGATTAGTACAGCTTCCTAGTTCGGCAGATGTATGGAAAGCAATCGGATATGTTACAGATAAGCCTATACAGGAAGGTTCCGAAGCAATCTTATATAGAACGAAGGAAACTAGCCCTGATTTCCTAAATGTTGATGAGAATGAAATTATAAAGTTTTATAAAGATAATAATGCTCACGGAATGTATGATGCGCTGTTAGAAACTATTAAGAAAGACTTAAATGAAGAACAACTTCTTCCTAAAGATATCATGATTATTGATATGGATACTCTTTCATATGCTAATAACCATAGTAGTCTTATGACTTATTTAAGGGCATTAAATGAAGAGAAAGAAGCAAATGGAGAAGAACCTTTTAATGTAAGGGTTCATACTGCTGGCGCAGCAAGTCCTGAAGATTTCTTTAGAGAAAGGTCTATAGTCTACTCTAGTGTGCGTAGGGCCAAAGGAAATGAAAGTTACATGGTCTATATTGTGAATGCTCAGAAATGTGTTAATTCATTACAACGTAGAACGGATAGGAATGCCCTGTTTACTGCTATTACTCGTTCAAAAGGTTGGGTAAGAGTATTCGGTTATGGTGAAGATATGGCTACTTTATGTGAAGAATTTGAGACTATTAAGAAAAATGATTTTAAATTATATTTCAAGAGCTATCCCACCAAGAAAGAATTAGAAACCATTTTCTTAAACAATCAAGACGTTAAAGACAAGGATGTCAAGGCATTTGCCCAAACAAAAGAGTTGATAAGCAGACTGTCTGAAGAAGGCAGCATGGGTAAAGTTCAACTTATGAAGCAGTTATTTGATGCTGATAAAGAAGAACTATTAAGACTCCTTCAGGAAGCAGACGATGAGTAAAAGAAAAGGCAAAAAACTCAAAAATGAAATAATAAAAGACATAAATGATGTTTTAACTGAATTGCGGAAGAAGAGTTTAATTAGGGATGAGCTTGGAGTTTCTACAAAAGATATAGGAAACGAGAGATGTACCATATCATTTGAGGGAAAATCAGATATCAACAATATAATGTACGATATCCATATGTCAGCATCCTCTATTATGGACGAACTATTAAGAGAAAGGCAGTATACAGTTTTGCTTTATGACAGGAGCATTGTACAAGCTGAATTCACAATTCAAGGGGGAGACATTGTAAAAGAACGGCTTTTGTTCTTAAAAAAGCATAACAAAATATGGAAATACGAAGAAATCAATATGGCTGATGCGGATGATGAAGATTGGTTTGCAGAAGAAGAAGGAGTACCAATTTTCCTTCGTGTTGATTATGACCCCAGCAATCATATTGAATGTGACCATGCTGCCACGCATCTTACTATATCGAATAATGAAACTTGCAGAATACCGATTCAAAATGTAATCTCTTTTTCTGAGTTTATTAGGTTTGTACTAACCCATTTCTACGGAATAAAATTAGATATGCCAGTATTCAGAATAGATAGGGATAATACAATAACAGAACTTGAAAGAAAGATGATTCATATAGGGTGGATTTAAACGCTCTAATAAATGGAGTTTGATTATAATGCATGTCGGTTGGATGACGAAAGAGGCAATGGAGAATGCAGGATTGCCAATCCTTTTTTCTCCTAAGCTGACAGAAGAAGAGATTTCTGCTGACAGGAAGAAAGCAGTTGACTCTATATATAACAAGATGATGGAGCTTAGGAAGGAATGGACTAAGGTCTCTGTTCTTATGCCTGAAAACTCCACACGAAAGCATGCCAATGTTTTCTATGAAGCGTTTAACCGATATTACGGTACATATTCTTCCAGCGAAGCCGTTCTTGTTGTTCCTACTATGAAAATCGGGAAGATGATAGACCAAGTTGCTCTTCTGGATGAATCTATCAACCTTATTGATAAACCAGAGAAGCAGCATGAAGGTGATGCAAATAGGATTATGAGAAACCTTCTGGGTAAAGCAAAGCCCGAAGGATTTATCTCGGAGACACCCATATACAGGTGTGAGGTTTGTGGAAATCCCTTGACCGATGAATTGTTCTGTCCTAAGTGCGGAACCAAGAGGGAATGGATACCACTTGAACATAATACCCAAGTCAGGGAAGCAATCATGGAAGACCTCAGGGAAAACGGTCTTCCCGACCCTGATTATGGCCCTCCAAGGAGGTCTGATAAAGAAAGGCAAGAGCTTATCGCAGCCCCTCAGGCTGCCATACAAAGACATGAAGAAGGAAAACCTGTTGCCCAGGAAGAGGCCAAGCCAGTTGATAGCAAACACAGGGTTATCTCTAATCTGGATGCACTGCTAGGCAAGGATGAAGAGTCCTTTGCTGACAAGCTGTTCTTCTACATTGACCAGTCAGGGAAGAAAGACACTGAGGTCTACAAAGCAGCACACATTTCAAAGGCAGTATTTTCGTCCATCCGTTCTAAGTGGGATAAATATAAACCATCAAAGGAAACAGCTCTTGCTCTGGCGATAGCTCTGCAACTGAGCCTTCCAGATACAGAAGACCTTTTGGCAAGGGCTGGACTGAGACTTTCTGATACATCTAAGTTTGATATCATTGTGTCCTTTTGCATAGAACATGAGATATTCAACCTTTTTGATGTCAACGAATACCTAGACCATTATGAGCAGCCAGTATTCTCAATGGCTTCATGATGCCTTATAAGGGAGATACACTAAATGGGTTTATTTGATAAAATTTTCGGAAAAAAAGATACTGGGAAATCCAAGCTCTCAGAAGTGCCAAAGGTTGAAGTGGGAAAAGATGGAAATAGTATCAATATTGGCGATATAGGGAAAATAACCTTCCAAAGTGGCTATGTTGGGAACGTTTCGGGGAGCAGTTATAGCGACTTTTATGTTTATGAATGGTTCATTAAAGAAACTGGTGAAATCTTTTATGTAGGTAAAGGACGTGGTGACAGATATAAAGAATATCATGAGAGAGCATACGAAGCAGAGAAAATTAGAAAACAATATGATACAGATGTAAAGTTTGTTGCCCAAAATCTGAGCGAAGAAGAAGCGTTGGAAATTGAGTCTCAAGAAATGACCAGAATTCTTAACGAGACAAACGACCGTCTTACTAACAGAAACATACCATTCTTTACAAAACGCGATAATGGATATTCTAGAAGCCCTAGCACGCCACCTTTCCAGTTTGAAACTGCTCCAGTTCTGTATGCATGCGAAATAGATGAACACTATTTTAATGTCAGTCATAGGTCTTTTGATAAAGTTGAGTATGAGAGCCTTTCGCATCCAGCGTTTATTGATAAAAGTATAAGCAGAGAAGAAATTGATATAATCTACGGTGGAAATTATGAGAAGTATTATAAAGAAGTAGTCGCTTTATTAGAACAGAATGGCAACAAGATACTAAAAACCAAATATGCTAAATCGGTAACAGCATGGATTTACCCTTGCGATGATTATGTTACAAACTATGATTTAGATGAGGAAAATGCTGAAGAAAGAATTGGAAAACGTGTTCCTGCTTATCATTTAATAGATGTATGGAAATTCCTAAAAAATCAATTTGGTGAGGTGACAATACAAGAACAAGAGCCTGTAAAAATCTCCCCTATTCATGCAAGAGTTCCTCTTTCTCAAATAAAAAACCTGCATAATTGGGAGAAAGGCTTTGATGCTGGTTTTAAGTATTGGGAAGAGGGAGATGTTGAACGAAAAGCAGGAAATATCGAGAAGGCTATTCAACTGTTTGACAAAGCTCGATACAATGGCTATTTTTCACCGGCTCTTTATAAATCATATGCTATGGCCTACAGAAAACTTAAAGACCTTGACAATGAAATTGCTATTTTGGATGAAGCCCTTGAAAGGTATAGGAACGAGGAACAGGATAACTCGCAAATTATCTTGATGTTCGAAGAACAACGAAAGAAAGCCCTTGAAAAAAGAATAAAAGCCAAGAAGTAAAGAGGTGGCATCCCTAAGCATTGCGGATGACCTGCAGCACCTCAGTCAGAAGCTGACTGGGTGTGTCTTATGAAACACCGATTATAAAGTCCCCGGCAGAAATCGTAAGCTGGGGCGTGAAACGGTATTCTTTTTTTTGATTCTTTTTATCAGAAATCGGAACAGACGCCTTCGGCTTTATCACTTCTGCAAACACTGTATCCTGTGCAGCATCCAGAACCATGGCCTGGACCTGTCTGCGCCTATAGTAAAACGACTTTACGCTCAGCTGGTTTTGTTTGCACC
>AUXO011370925.1_pt1 | contig 13071 bp, 9 predicted proteins | sample 768731 | NCBI WGS metagenome assembly AUXO01 (sample SAMN02715735, study PRJNA202380) | gut metagenome | biome: sheep rumen | host: Ovis aries | place: New Zealand: Palmerston North
TTATTCGCCTTTGACCAAGATAGTGAAGCAATTCGGCATAGTACCGATCGTTTATCTAAGATCGGTACTAACTTCACTATCATTAAGAGCAATTTTGTTCATATGAAGGAAGAATTAAATAAAAGAGATGTAGAAAAAGTAGATGGTGTATTATTTGACTTAGGAGTTTCATCACCACAATTAGATGATGCAGAAAGAGGTTTCTCTTATCATAATGATGCAAGATTAGATATGAGAATGGATAGAGAACAAAAATTATCTGCATACGAAGTTGTAAATAACTATTCGAAAGAAGACTTATCTAGAATATTTACAAAATATGGTGAAGATAAATTTGCAAATAATATAGCAAAAAAAATAGTTGAATACAGAACAAATAAACCAATCGAGACAACACTTGAATTAGTTGAAATAATTAAAACAGCTGTACCTATGAAATTTAGAATTGATAAACATCCAGCAAGGCAAATATTTCAAGCAATAAGAATTGAAGTAAATCATGAACTAGATGTTATTGAACCAGCAATAGAACAAGCATTGTCAATGCTTAACGTTGGTGGAAGAGTAGCTGTAATAACATTTCATTCACTAGAGGATAGATTGGTAAAAAATATATTTAAAGAAAAATGCAAAATCGATGATAGAGTAAAAGGAATGCCTAATATTCCAGAAGAATATCTACCTGATTTTAAATTAGTTGTAAATAAAGCAATAATTCCAACTGAGGAGGAACTTGAGGTTAATCCAAGAGCAAGAAGTTCAAAACTTCGTGTAATAGAAAGAATAAAATAGAGGAGGTGATACAATTGAAAAAAGTTAAGAAGAAAGTAAAAATGTCTAAATTTGAGAAGTTACTGTATTCATTAGCAATTTTTCTATTGGTAATATCCCCTGTTTCTATCGTCTTTTCTAAAGCAACGTTATCTAAAGTAAACTTCGAAGTTGAAAAACAGAAAAGAGAAATTGAGGAACAGAAAAAAACTAATGAATCATTAGCAATGACAATTGATGAATTAGCTTCCTTAACAAAAATTCAAGAAGTTGCAGAACAACAAGGTTTGAGTTATAATAATAGTAATATAAAATCTGTTGTAGAAGATAACTAATTAATGGAAGTGATAAATTGAAAAAGAAGAAGAGAAAAAATAATATTAGATATTCAAAATTGTTTATATTGTTTTCTCTTCTTTCATTTTGTCTAATGATTGGAAGAGTAATACAATTAGGAATGTCTACTGAAATAGATGGTGTTAATCTAAAAGAATTAGCAAGTAAAAGAACTACTAAAACTGATATAATTTCAGCAAAAAGAGGTTCAATTTATTCATCAAATGGAGATGTACTTGCGCAAAATGTTTCATCATATAAATTAATTGCATATCTAGACCCAAAAAGAACTACAAATGAAAATAGACCACAACATGTAGTTAACAAAGAAGAAACAGCAGAAAAATTAGCACCAATTTTAGGTATGGAAAAAGATGAATTATTATTATATCTAAATAAGGAAAATGTATATCAGACAGAATTTGGAGTAAAAGGAAAAAATTTAAATGAATTAGTAAAAAAACAAATAGAAGATCTAAACTTACCAGGATTAGATTTTATTGAAAGTTATAGAAGGTATTATCCAAAAGGAGATTTCGCATCATATACAATTGGATATACAAAAGCAACAAGTGATGAGGATCAAACAATTAAAGGCGAAATGGGAATTGAAAAACAATATAATGAAATACTAAAAGGTGAAGATGGATATACATCATACCAAAAGGATTTAAAAGGGTATAAAATTCCAGATACTGCGATATATACAAAAGAAGCAGTTCAAGGAAAAGATATATATTTAACAATAGACTCAAATATTCAATTTTTTATAGAGCAAGCAATTAATAACGCTGATAAAGAATATGATTGGGAATGGTTTCATATAACAATTATGGACGCAAAAACTGGCGCAATACTTGGGACATCAACATCACCTGATTTCGACCCAAATACAAGAAATATAACAAATTATCTAGATATGATGATATCGTCACCATATGAACCAGGAAGTACAATGAAAACATTTACATATATGGCAGCAATGGAAAATGGTGTATATAATGGAAATGAAACATATAACTCAGGTGTTTATGTAACAAGCGATGGAACTGAAATAGGTGACTGGAATAGAAATGGTTGGGGTATAATTACATTTGATAAAGGATACGCAATGAGTAGTAACGTTGGTGTAATTAATATTATAAATAGACATATGTCAAGCGTAATGTTAAGACAATACTTTAAAAAATTAGGTTTTGGAAAAAGAACAGGTATAGAATTGCCAAATGAATCTAGAGGAAGTTTAAACTTTAAATATGAAACAGAAATATATAATGCAGGATTTGGGCAAGGAATTACAACAACTCCTATTCAAAATGTAAAAGCATTAACTCCAATTACAAATGATGGTATGTTATTAGAACCATTCATTGTATCAAAAATTGTTGATTCAGAAACAGGGGAGATAGTACTTCAAAATGAAAGAGAAGAAATTGAAAGAGTTGCGTCAACACAAACAGTACAAAAAATGATTAAATTAATGGATGACTGCGTTAATGGAATAGGAAATACCGGAAGTGGATATCGTATTGAAAGTGGAGAATTAATTGGTAAGACTGGAACTGCGCAAATAGCTAATGAAAACAGTGGTGGATATTTGAATGGAAAAGAAGATATAATTTCTTCCTTTGCAGGAGTTTATCCAAAAAGTAATCCGCAAGTAATAATTTATGCATCAGTAAAAAGACCAACAGACGGAAGCCAAAAGCCAATAAGTAACACAGTAAAAGAAATTGTAAAAAATGTTTCAAAATATTATGGAAATAGTGATAGTGCAACCTCACAAATAGAAATCAATAAATATGAAATACCTAATTTTGTAAACAAAAAAATTGAAACTGTAAAAACAACACTAGAAACAAATGGAATACAATATGTTATATATGGAAGTGGAAACAAAGTTATTAAACAATCACCATCAAGTAATGAAACAATTACAAATAGAGATGTAGTATATTTAATAACTAACGATAATAATATAGCAGTACCATCAACAATAGGCGCAAGTTCAAAAGTAGCAAAAGACATATTACAGAAATTAGGAATCAAAGTAAATTTAGAAGGTGTTGGATATGTATATGAACAATCGATTTCTGAAGGAACACCGATAACAGAAGGCATGGAAATTACATTAAAGCTTGCACCTAGATTTATGGATGAGGAAATGTAATATGGAAAAAAAATTAACTATAATAGAAATAATAATTGTTGTAATAGCAGCAATAATATACTTATTTATAAGCGTTCTACCAAATTTCAAAAAAACAATTGGTACAAGTGATCATTTTATAAAAACCTCATCATATCTAAATATGTACGAAATAAATATAGATAATAAAGTTAATTTTGCATTTATAGAAGATAACGAAGAAAAAATATATCATATTTTATTTTTTGATGAAAACTCAACATGTTTATATAATCAAAATATCGAAAAAAAATATGTAAATGCTGCAACAACTGAAACAATAAAAATATTAATAGAGAATAATTATCTTAATTCAAAATCAGTTTTATCAATAACAAGATACAACGAAACTGGATATATAAACTTTAAAAATATTTTTATTAAAAACCTAAAAGAATACAATATTAATAATGAAGTTATAGAACTTGAAAATACACTTGAAAATAAAACAAAAGATTTGTTATTAGAGTCATCAAAAGATGATGAGGCGAATCTAAGAACTTTAGATTACTATTCAAAAAATATAGCAAGAACTAATAAGAACATTATTAATAATAAAAAAGAATCAATTTATGAAGAAACAATAACAAAAGAAAATTCAAAAACTTATACAAATAATGTATACAAAAAAATAGAAAAATATGTACTAGAAAACAATATTAAGTATATAGATAATAGTAATACTTCATTTCCAATATATATGATTCCAGTAGATGACAATGAAAAATATTATCCAACAGAAAATAGTTGGTATTATGTACAAGAAGGAAAAATATATGCTTATATTGAAATAAAAAAAGATGATGATATATACGGGTATTGTTATAATGGTTCAATTGATAGAAATAATGAAGGGAAGTGTTTAAATGAAAAAACTTCTTAATTTAAGAAACAGTATTATTACAATCTTATGTATAACAATAATTTGCTTAGGAATAGGCTTTATTGTAATGTCAACAGAGTTAAAACACAGTAAAGATTTAAAAGAAAAATTTGATGTTTCATTTGTTAGTGTAAATAAAACATCATCAGTAAAAAGTACAGATGAAGAGCCAATAGGTAATGCCCAAATTATAGAAAAAAATAAAGAAATTAAAATGAATTTTTTATTAAATTCAACACACGATGAGGTTGTATACACTGCAATTATAAAAAACAAAGGTACAATGTCTGCTAAAATAGTAGATGTGATTGAAAGTCCGGATTATAATGATAGCTTATTGAAAGAAATAATTTCACCGGTTACAATTACAATAACAGATATAAAAGGAAAGGTTTTAAAACCAAATGAAGAAATAGAATTAAAAATTGTAGTATATTATAATCCATCACAAAAAGAAGTGACAAAGAAAAATATTACATATAAGCTTGGTATTATAGCAAACTCAGTATATTAATAGCTGAGTTTTTTATTTGCAAAAATTAAGCTTTATTGACAAAGATTTTCATTTTGATATAATAAAAATATAGTAGGATGTGGTACTAGTAATGAGAAGAAGAAAAAGAAAAAATAGAATATTATTTGCTCTTTCTATTTTACTTATATTAGGAATAGCAGGTTGTTTTATATATATAGGGATATATTTTGATAAATTAGCAAAACCAAAAACGATAATTGGAGCAGGATTAGATCAATTAAGCTACTATTTAAAGGGATTAGTTGGTGATGATGTAAAATACAAAATAGGTGATAATTTTAATATTAATGGAAATATAAAATATTCACTTGATAGTGAAAAATATCTTCAAGAGTCAGCAACTAATATTGAATCATTAAAAAAATATAAATTAATAAAAAACATGAGTGCAATGAATACAGAATATAATATAAAACAAGATAAAAAAAATAAAAGATTCTATGCAGATATAAATCAAAAAATAAATGATGAAAATATTTTAACAGCAAAATATTATTCTGAAAACTCAACGCAATATTATCTAGCTAATAATATTACAAATACGTATGTTAATAATGGTAGTTTCAATTACTTTGAAACATTAGATGATGAAACCACTACAAAAGAAAACATTGAATATGTATATGACTATATTATATATGCATTAAAAGAAAACATAAAAGATGAAGATTTTGAAAAAAAACAAGTTAATCAGATAATTGATGGAAAAAATAAAGAAGTAAATAAATATTCAATAAGATTTACTAATCAGAATATTAGAAAAATAATCAATGGTACAATTAATACAATAAAAGAAGACGATAAAGCAAATAAAATACTTTCCAATACATTTAGTAATTTTGAAAAATACAAAGTGACAGAAGATGATTTTTTTCTTGATAGTGATGAGAGTTATACTTTAAATGTATATTCAACAAAATATATGTATAAACCTATAAAATATGAATTGATTTATATGAAAGGTGATAACAAGAAGATATATTCATACGAAGGAAATTTTAATAATGGTGAAATATTTATAGTTGAACAAGATAAATTATTATATGATATAACAGCAAAGATGAAAAAAAATCATTTAGAATTTACAATCAATGATTCAAAAGGAAATAAAGTTGGAGAAGCTTTAATTGAAAGAGATAGTAGTGGTTCAAATTATACTTATTCATTTGATAACAATATAGATAAATACGATTTTTCTTATTCATCAAAATTTTCAAATATTAAAAATAATTCATCATATACAAATGAAAAGAAAATATCATTTAAAATTATAAAAAATAAAGTAAGCCAATTAAATGGTGATATAGAATTAACTATAAATGTTAATAATGATGTATCCATACTTGAAGATGTTCAAGAAGCAAAATTATCATCAACATTGTCAGAAGAACAAAAAAATCTATATAGTAATTTATACGACAATACAAAAGCATTATTAGAAAATAAATAAATTTGAGGGATATAAAATGAATAATGATAATAAAACAAAAAAAAAGAAAACAACACAAAAAACAAGATCATCACAAATAAATACAAATAAAAAAAACAATAAGAAGAAAAGTGAGAAGAATAAAATAAATAATAAAAAAATCTTAACTACAGAAAATATACTACTTGTATTATTTATACTATTATTATTTTTAGTAATTTTTCTAGGCATAAAAGTATATCAAAAAAACAAGAGCGAAAATAAAAAAATCAAGGCAAATATCGTAATACCTATTACGAAAAAAGAACAATCTGCAGTATTAAATGTTGATTTAAATGAATTAGCAAAACAAGAAGAATATGTGTTTAAAATTACAAATTACAGAAATGAAGAACTAATTAAAGAAAATATTTCATATAAAATTACAATACATAATGATACCGATACAATACTAGAATTAAGAAGAAATAATATAAATAATAATCTAATAACAAATCAAAAGGAAACTACAATAGATTCTTTGAAATTATATAATCAAGAAAAAGAAGATATATACTATCATTTAAGAATTATAAAACAAGGAAACATAAAAGAAAAAGACGTAGTAGTAATAAATGTGAATAGCTAAAATATTCACATTTTTTTTTAGGGAAAAGCATATTAATTATGAGCAAATACATTGACTTTTTAACCTCAAAATGATACTATTAAATAGTATAATAAGAATGAGTGGAGGGACACAGATGGAAATGGATTTCAATATAGAAGATTTCGATTTAGAAAACGAAAAAGTAAACATTGAAAAAAATGGAAAAATGGTAGAATGTGACATATTATTTACTTTTGATTGTGAAGATACTATGAGATCATACATTGGGTATACAGATCATAGTATAGCAGCAAATGGAAGAAAAAATATCTATGTATCGTCATACAATCCTTTTAATCCAAAACCTGAATTAGAAAATATAACAGATGAAAGAGAATTGGAAATGATTAATGATGTACTTGAGCAAATAGATAATAGTAAGGGAAAATAATTGGAGGGTAAGTTATGGATAATATTGAATACATAGAAGAAAATGTAAGAGAAGAAGTTTTTTCTGGAACATATATTTTAGATGGATTAAGAGAAGACCCAAAAGATAGAATACTAGAAATGATGAAAATAGCAGGTGTTTCAACTGAAAATCCTGAAGAGTTAGAAATCGGATTTACAGGAGCAGATGATGATTTTGGAATTTCCGAAACACAATCAACTCAATTTGTCGTTTATAGACATACAAAGAAAAAAATTCCATATAGAGTAGAAAAAGAAGAAATCGCAACTGGTTTAACTTATGACTTTGACAATATATACGAAACAATCAAAAGAGAACATGGAATTGATATCGAAGGAAATGATGATTACGAAATCGGATATACAGGCGCTAGCGACGATTTATTTGGTCCAGAAACTCAAACTACAGAGTATGTAGTGTATAAAAAGAAAAAAGTAAGATTATCTGATGAGGAAATAGTAAAGTTAGAAGAAGAAAAAAAGGCTGATTTAACTAAAACAAAAGAAGAATTAAAAGCTAAACTTGATAAATTAAAACAAATCAGAGGAACAATAAGTGAAAATGAAGAAACATCATCAATTGACAAAATAAATGATTTGATTAAAGAAGTAACTGCATTTGAGGAAAATGCAAGAGGAGCAAGAACAGTTAGCGATTTATTAAAAGAACAAATAGAAAAAATTGATTCATTGATTGAGACAATAAAAAAAGAACAAACTGATGAAGAAAAGAGAATAATTGGTATACAAAAAAGTACAATGAAATCAATAGATAAATCAGACGAACAAGATATTGACTCAAAAGTATTAGAAGAGTTAGAAAGATATAAGGAATCATTAAGCAGAATAAAAGGTGCTAAAAAACAAATTAGCGAGCTAAAAGCAAAGAAAAATGCTATTCAAAAGAAATTAGAATTAGCAGAGTCATTTAACTTAACTATTGATGAGTATGATGAGTTACTTGGAACATTAAGAAAAGAAAAATTATTTAATGCAATATTAACTAGAAAAGGATTACAAGATATTGTTGCAAAACCAAAAGCAGAAAGAACTGATGAAGATAAGAGATTATTAGATGCTGCAAAAGATGAAATTAAACTTGAAGTTGGTAATTACTTACAAAATAATCCAGATACAAATATTCTTGAAGCAATTCAAGTATTATATCAATTTGAAATTGTAATGAATAAAAATGGTGCAATGAGATCTATTAATATGAAGGAAGAAGACGTTCAAAAAATAAAAAATGCAGTAAAATTATTACCAACAAGAGTTGTTAATCCAACAAATAATGGATCACCAGACTATGTACCAGGAGAGGCACCTGAAGATTTTAAACAATTATTAGAATCTCATTCAAATGAAGATACAAAAGAAATAATTGATAAAATACCAGAACAACAAAATGATGAACAAAAAACTGATGAAGAAATCTTTGCATCATATGAAAATATAGATGAAAGAGAAGAAGTTGCTAACGGTATTATTTTTGACGGACAAGATATTAAAGAAGTAGTTTTAGATAGACATGGCATAGATTTAAATGATCCACAATATTCAGTTGGATTTGGTGGAGCAAATGATGATATATATGGACCAGAAACACAAATGACTACATATGTAGTATATAGAAAAAAGACAAAAGAGAAAACAAAAGCTGACGATAAATTATTACCATCAGTACTAAGAGAAAAAGATGAAAATAAAGGTTCTGAAAACTTAAATAGTGAAGATATTATTGAACAAATAAATGAATTATTAAGAAGAGTAGAAGATCAACAACCTGAAAATGAAAATCAAGGTGATAATTCAGATAATGACGATAATGATAATAATAATAATAATAATAATGAAACACTTGATGATGAAGAACTTATAAGACAAATCAAAGAAGCAATCACTGAAGAAAACAGCAAAGATAGTGAAGAAAACAACAAAGATAGTGAAGATGAAAAAAATGATGAAAATGAAAACATTAACTCAGTAGATAGAGGTTATAATCAAAATAATATGTTTGAAAGAAGAGATATTCTTGAAACAATCCTATTATATAGAGATGTAGACAATGATAATCAATTCTATGCAAGAGCATATGTTATTAAAAGATTTAACCTAGATAAACAAAGTGATGTAGTAAGAATAAATGGAGAAGCATGCTATGCAATTGATGATGAAGATGCATTATTTGTAATTGAAAATTCTCAAAATGGATATTCTCCATATAACATCGAAATTGAAAATGTTCATTTAGGAAAAGAAAAAGAAGAAGAAGAAGAAGAAACATTTGAAAATAGAAATAATGAGGAAGAAACATTAGAAACAATAACATTATTTAGAGATACAAATACAAATGATATATATGTAAGAAGATATGTATTAATCAGATTTAATCTAGAACCAATAAGTGAACTTACAAGAATAAATAATGAAGCTTGCTTTAGAATTGATGAAGAAGATGCAGACTATATAATATCTAATCAAGATAATGGATACTCACCATATAGAGTAGAAGTAAAAGATATAACATTAGATAACAATAAAGAAAATAATAATTCTAATAAAGACGAATTAGATCAAGAAAATGATAAAAACAATATGAATAATTTCTCTGAAAAAACAGATGAGGATACACTTGAAACAATAACATTATTTAGAGATACAAATACAAACGATATATATGTAAGAAGATATGTATTAATTAGATTCAATTTAGAACCAACAAGCGAACTTACAAGAATAAATAATGAAGCTTGCTTTAGAATTGATGAAGAAGATGCAGATTATATAATATCTAATCAAAATAATGGATATTCACCATATAGAGTAGAAGTAAAAGATATAACATTAGATAACACTAAAGGTAAAAACGATACTAATAAAGATGAATTAGACAAAGAAAAAGACAATGATAAAAATAATATGAATAACTTCTTCAGACAAAATGATGATGAAGATACACTTGAAACAATAACATTATATAGAGAAACAAATACAAGTGAAATATATGTAAGAAGATATATACTAATTAGATTTAATTTACAACCAACAAGTGAATTAACAAGAATAAATGGAGAAGCATGCTTTAGAATTGAACCTGATGCAGTAAGATATATAATTTCAAATCAAAATAATGGATACTCACCATATAGAATTAGAATAGTTGATTTTACATTAGATTTAGAAAATAGAAATCAAAATACAAATCAAAACCAAGATGATAATGACAACGATAATGACAATGATAAAAATAATGGAAATAGCAACGGAAACAATGGTGGAGGAAATAATGTAAAACCTCCTGTACCACCAGTTCCACCTGTACCACCTGTACCTCCAGTTCCACCAGTTAAGCCAAAAGAAGACGAGGATACAGATGAAGACGAGGATACAGATGAAAATGAGAATACAGATGGAAATGATAAGAAAAAACAACCAAAAGCAAATAAACCAACAGTTGAAGGAGTTCTTTATAAATTAACTGAAGGACTAGATATAAGAGCAAAAGATGGAAAAAGATTCCAAGCAGCAAACGTAAAAGTTGCAAAAACATTTATTGATGAATTACATTCAGGAAACTATGCATATAATATAGTTCATTTCATACCTGGAATAGCTAAAGCAGTATTCTCATCAATTATAAAATTAGGAGCAAAACTTCTATTAACTGGAAGAGGAAAAGCAGCAATGGAAGAAGTTCAAAAACGTGCAATGAATTTATCTGATGAAGAAAAAGAAGTACTGTTCGAACAATATAGAGGTCAAAAACTTAAAGAAGATATGAACAATCAAATTAATCCGGTTATATTACCAATTATTGCAGATTATGGAAAACAAAAAATTGTAAGATTAAATAATGAAATCGGAACAAATTATAAAACAATATTTGCAATACTTGGTCAAATTAAAGAACAAGAAAAGATAGTTGCAGAAGGTAAAGATCCTCAATTAGTAGCTGCTGCACAACAAGAACTTGCAAAATTGTATGCAAAAGGTGCAGATTGTGCAAGAAAAATTCATGAATGTAGAACTGAAGCAAATATGATTTTATCAGGTGGAATTCATGGATTAGAAGAAGACTTTAAAGCAACAGCATCTAAATTATCATATGTAGGTATGAGATTTGCTAAGACTAAGAAATTTGATAATGAATTACAAGAAAAATTAGCAATTTTTGAAGATAGATTCATTAATGGTGAAGATGATAAAACTATATTAGATGGATTTATCGGCATGGAAATGTGTTATTCTGATAATACAAAAATTTCAGGAAGTATCTTCGGAAAGAGAAGTGTTGGAAGTAAATACTATACTCCACTTGCAGAACAATTTGATTATAGGGATGATCCATTTATCCGAGATTTATTCACTACAGTTACAGTTGCAACATCAGTTGCTAGTGCAATAAATGCTTATAGAGTTCATCAAATTGAAGGACAAAGAATATTGAATGATGAAGCTAGAAAAGCTCAAGCAGTAAATCAACATAACGCAGCAGAAATTGCAAGAGCAAAACAAGCTGGTATTGATATTGAATCAAGAAGAGGAGACTTCCAAAATGGAATGGAAGCAGAAATCTATGGAGCTGTTCCTAATGCTGCTAATGCATTAGAAAGAAAAGCGCTAGACGAACATGGATGGGGTAGTTTTAATGGTCAATATCATGCAGACGATGCTGCACATCACCTTCAATACAATCAAATGTATGATAATGCTTCAAGTAATGTTAATGGTATAATTTCTGATTATAGTTCTGGTGTAATAAGCCAAGCAGAAGCATTACAACGTATGTCTGATTTAGCAAATGCAACAAATCAAGAATTAACAAGTGTTGTTCAAAAATGTTTAAATGTATTAAGACCATATGCACAAAATAATCCACAATTTGACTTACATGCTGTAGAAGATTCATTTGATTATCTTCTAAATCATTCTCATGATTTAGAATTAATGAATCAAGGAATGGTTGATGTTACAAATATTGCATCTACATTATCTACATTAAATGAAGCACAAGTTCAAGCATTATCAAGCTTGCCAAGCGATATGTTAACTACATTATTAGGTGCAGTAGCTGCAACAGGTTATGCAGGTTATATTGCATCAACAATGAAAGATGGAATGCGTAAAGGTAAATATGGTAATGAAATAACTGATATGATGAATGAATATGCAGATTCTGTTAGAGAAGAAACATCAGGAAGAACAAGATAAAAATAAAAACCGTTATTTAACGGTTTTTTTTGTTATTTTGATATAAATACTTTACTCAAAAAGAGTTTAATTATATCATATAGATATGAGGTGATAATTATTTTATTGATTTTATATCCAAAATGTTCAACATGTATTAAAGCAAAAAAATATCTCGAAAATAAAAATGTAAAATTTAAAGTAAGAGATATAGTTTTAAATACACCAACTGAAAGTGAATTATTAGAAATAATCAAAAAAAGTAAAAAAGAAATTAGAAAGTTTTTTAATACAAGCGGAATAAAGTATAAAGAATTAGGATTAAAAGAAAAACTAAATAATATGAGTGAAAACGAAATGATTAAATTACTTGCAAGTGATGGAATGCTAATCAAAAGACCAATACTTGTTTGTGAAGATAGTGTTTTAATAGGATTCAGAGAAAAAGAATGGAGTGAAATAATATGAGATTAGTAAAATTAAAAGATAATGCTATTGTAATGGTAATGAATGATGTAGAAAAAATAGAAGGAAAAGAAATAATTCCAAATAGTGAAGATGCTGCATTTGAAAAACATGTTCCACAATTTAATTTTATTGATAATGAAAGTGTAGAAATAAAAGTTAATCATGTTATGGAAGAAGATCATTATATTGAATGGATTTTAATTGAATATTA
>AUXO014429548.1_pt1 | contig 13069 bp, 19 predicted proteins | sample 768731 | NCBI WGS metagenome assembly AUXO01 (sample SAMN02715735, study PRJNA202380) | gut metagenome | biome: sheep rumen | host: Ovis aries | place: New Zealand: Palmerston North
CCCAAGTAACAACTATAGTTAGACACCTCTAACTCTTTTTAGTCCCATCTAACTCGAGTTAGTCGCCTCTAACTCTGTCCCATTAAAAGAACACCCTGGCCACATCCCAGGGTGTCTCTTTAATGATACATTGCAATTGTCAACCTATTGGGTGACAAAAAATAAATGTCACCCACAAAATGAATTATGGGTGACATTAGACTAGTCAGTTGTTTTGGTATATTCGATAAAAATATATATTTCTTTTGTATTTTGTAACCAATTATTTATATATAATATTTTAGTATCTGATACACCTATAATAATACCTTGATTTGTATTACTTCTGTAAATTGGAAGTGCGAATAACTGTCCATTGTCATTATTTATTAAATTACCATATGTTTTAATAACTCTTTTAATATTTGAAATATTATGATTAAAATCCGACCAATTTGTTGAATAAGTAAGTGAATTTAAATTAAATCCTTTTCTATAAATAGGTTTACCATCTACCCAAGATCCAACAACAACTTCATCAAGTGTGTAATTATTTGATGTATCACCAGTTGCACTAATCACACCATTTTCAATTGTAATATTGTTACCAGCGGTATATTCTATAGGTGGTTCAGGTGTTGGTGCATATAGCACACCCTCTGAACCATCTATAGTATAATCAGCCACTTTTGTACCTTCTGTGAGTGTTGGAGTAATAGTTACATTAGAACCGCCACCAGTTTCAAATTGCACATTACCAGCAACAGAACCTGATAACATTTCATCTATAACACCACTGAGTGATCCTGACAAATTCTTATTCATTACTTCGCCCCCTTCTTACTGTTCATATCATCCAAGATAGTTTCAATCTTTGTAAGAGTAGCAATCAGTTGCTGATTCCATTTATAGTCACGGAATATAAAATAAGCTATTATTACTACTGATGTACTACTATTAATAATAAGATTAACTATATCATTCATTTTAGTCCACCCCCTCAACAGAATATGACACTTGATTAACACAAGACCTTACTATATACTTCCATAAGTCCATAAGATTATCATCCATATAAAGACGCTGAGCATCACCTAAAATTTTATCTGATTGTGTCACACCTATGTTACCTTGTCTTATTTTAAGGTCAACATGCTCATCTAGTAGGTTATGTTCAGTCTTCATTGTAGAATTATAATTTTGATTTTTAAAACCATCAAAGTCTTTTTTATCTTTCACTGAATTATAGGTGTGGGTATCACTCTTACCATGAAGGAGACTATCTTGTGATTCATTCTTGAAATTGGCAACATCATCAAAAGTGGCAACCTTGTGCGTGTTTGTATCAGTTCCACTAGATGCATTTGTTTCACTTCCAGTTCTTGTTGTGTCACCATTATCTTCATAAGTCAATCTATCATCACCAGTGTGCTTATCTGTAGTATCACCTGAGTGACTATCTTTTGATACAAAACCTTCGACACCATCAACATTCCATAGTGGATTGAAATCTGCCATATATCCTACATAGAGCCTATCTATAAGACGTTTCTTTGATTTAATCCATATACTGAAAGTCTTTATAATATTACTATATGTAGTGTCTCTATCTTCAGGTGAAAACCTATCATTAAGGAATACAGTTCTCTCTGGAAAGTATAACCAGATAAGATCATCAAACTGACCTTTGAGTAGTGTCCACCAGTCTGTAGATGCCACACTTTCACCTACCTGAGTGTCAGTAGGTGTAAGTGTTTCATACTCATTAAGATATGATTCTAGATTGTGTTTCATTAGTAGCACCCCCTTCAACATTTCTTATATTATATAATGGGTTAAGTCTTACTTCTATAGATGTACCAAACATATCATTGACCTTTTCAAGTCCCTTCTTGCGTGTCTTCAACATATCATCAGTTGATATAAGTAGTAGCTGGTCATTTGATTCTATTTCATCAGTATTGACTTGTGCTTTCTTCTGGTTGGTCATTCTGACACCTAGATCACGATAGAATTGTTCCAGTATCTTATCACGAGCAATTAACCAGTCATTAATACCATCTTTGATACCAGTGCGATTTATATCAACATTTCTAAACTTCTCAATAATAGAATTATCTGATACTATGCCTCGCTTACCTGCAGTCAGATTCCTGAAGAACTGCTTCAGGGACTCAATGACAGCATTATCATCAGATACTGGTATAGAACTCATGCGCTCATTAACTGTGTATATATTGATAGTAGATTCTACATCAGCAAGCTGTCTTGCATATCTCTGAATAAATGTATTAAGTCCACCATCAGCTTTTACATAAAATACAGAGTCCTGAAGTGAGTTGTTGTATATTACTTCACAATCCTCACCTATGGTGTACTTCTTACTTGTAATAACAACAGGATTTGCAAACACTGCCCACACTGGCTGATAATATTCATCATAACCAAAAAGATTCGTAATAGGTGTGAATAGTGAACCATCCCTTTTAGCAAGTACTACTGCGTGTCCTGTAATAAGTAGGTTTAGTTCTAGATCACGCTTTGATATTCCAGTAGGTAGATTCTTATATTCAAAAATATTCATCACCAGGTTAAGCAGTTTGAAATACCAATAATCAAACCCTGTCTTAACATCTGCTACATCATACATAGTTTTTAAGTATTTATTCATCTTAACAATATTCATTATAAATAGACACCCCCATTCATAATTTCTTTAATTCTCTGACACTCTTTTTCTGTAGCACTTCCGAAGTTGTTAGTCCATATTGTATTTTCATCTATTTCAGTATAACCTTTAAGTTGACCAACATTATATCTAATATTAGATTTATAACCTTCAAAACCATTAAAATTGTAAGGTATTGAAGGAGTAGGTCTTGACAATATGAAATATGGTTTTCCATCTGACATATGACCATAATTAGAACCACCCTGTCCTGATCTACCAACTGATACTTTCTGTTGTGTTACTGCACTTGCCATTGCACCTATACCAGCCATAGGATTGCCACCAGCTGCTGCAACAATACCACCAGCAAATTGAACCAATGAATTATAAGCACCACGCCAATCTGTCGCCGAAAGTGGCATAGTTAAATAGCAGTTTCCATTAAATTTATAAAGTGAAGTATCAATTGATGCATCTGTATTACCCCTAGCACTTCTTTTAACTTCAACACTTGCAACACAAGAACCACTTAACATATCAATATTATATTTAATATGTACAGTTCCGCCCATAACATCATCAGCGTTTAGTTCGTGAATACCACAATATGGTAAGTATAATTGTACTTTTGAATGTGGTGCATAATCCATAAATGTTTCAGATGGTTCAGGTAGTTCTAATGTACCGCAATCAAGTGTGTGAAATTGGTTTGGTATAACATCACTTGACACGCCTGTACCTATACCGCAAAAAGATATTTCTTGCGCCTCAGAAACAGTAGGCGAAAATTTACACAATGAACAGAAAAGTACATAATCAAGTGGATTTGCTAACAGTTTCTTTAATTGGTCAGCAATTGCGTCTGTTATTCCTGTGAATAAGAAATTGGAAAAGCTTTGCAGTCCACCCATTGTAGGACGGTACAATGTAACAAGTCCACTATTAACAACATTAACAGTGTTCAGATCACTTGCGTCTGGGTCTTTGCACTCGTCACTATTTGTAGGGTAGTCACCTTTTCCACCAGCCGTGTCACTAGGGCCTGCATTATCAAGATTATCTTGATTAAATTCTTCAAGATCACTACCAGCAAGTCTGAATGTATTATCAGGGGTTTCATAATCATACCAATTATACATAGGTATTTGTACATTGGCTGATTGCATTGGTCTAAATGGATAAATTGGATAAGAAACAAATTCAGCTGAAGTATCCCATTTCATGAGTATATCCCAACCTAAATAAGCGGATGCGTCATAACCTGACACTTCATTCCAACGTAAATAGTTGAAACCGCCCTCAATATTAGGTGTATTAAAACCAATTGTCCATCTAAATTTACCATTTACTTCATCAATTGGCATTGAAAACATTGAGATAGCACTTTCACCATTCCAACAAAAATATACACTTGATAATTCTTTAATAGTGAAATTATGAACAGATGGATTATTGTCATGATAGTAGTATGATTTTTCCTCGGTATCAGGATTTGTGTATTCGTAGAATCCATTTAATAATCGTATTCTAAAGGTGTTTGATGACATTTTTACAAGATATAAACCGAAACCTTCATCAAAAGAACCATATAAAAATCTTGTATTAGCTTTAAATATTTCTTGTGCATCTATATATGTTTGACTTTCTACAGTTTCTTTAGATTGTGGATTAAATAATAAATTATAAATCCTCTGCCATTCATCCGATCCATAATAAACGCTAAACCCTGTTGTGTCTATCATATAATCTTCAAGTGATAACCACTTCATCGGAGTTTTTTGACCTTTGCAATAATAATAACAATATTCATATGATGGAAAACTTTTAGTTTTATGTGTACCAATAATCGGTATTTCATAAGGAAACCCCGGTCCGCCGTGTATTTCTGGCAATTGAACTAATCCAAAATATTCAAAATCAGCTTGTTTTATAAGTCCAGCATTTAATGACATAATATACCCCCTTAACTATTTGAACTTGTTGTTTTTCCAACAACACCAAGAATGATATTTAATGACTCAAAACCGTGTGGAAATTGCAGTGTCCTGATGCAGTCATAATTTCTTACCTTGATTTTATCATCTTCAAGATATCGATCATATAAATGTTCATTACGTGAAACAATAACATTTTGTTTATAAATTGCATTTTTATGACTATAAATATAATCTTCTTCACAAGTTAGCGTCACATATCCATTTTCAAAATTCCAACTTCTTATAAAATAATAGCGTTCAAGTTCTGCAATCCATAAATAATTCACATTTTGGCCAATTAAACCACTTGATACCTTAATAGTAGGTTCTTCAATTGAAGTTGGGTTTAATATTTCAATTGGTATATTATCGTATTTTAATTCAAGTGCTTTGATAAAATACCGCTCATCTGATTTATTATAATAAAATTTTGAGTTCATATAATCACCTCATTATAGTTGTAATGCCCTAGCCACTACATTGTAGCTAAGGCATTACTTTGTATTTTATAGGAGATAAACAAAATGTTGATTACTCACCATCAGTAACTTCATCAGCTACAACGAAGATTACACCATTTTCAGATAAATCATTGTAGTACTGAATAAGTGCTGTTGAAGAAAGGTTTGTATAAGCATCAATAGAATTGTAGAAACTTCCTGATCTACGTTTATTGAGTCCTACTGCGATTGCCTGTCTATCAGCAAGGACTGCAACAACACCTGTCTGTTTTACTGCTGTTGGTGTCTGTTCACCAGCTTCAGATGATGGAATGACATTAATAGTAGAATTTGTCACAAAATCATTTGTGTCAGATGCTCCCTTGTTACCCTGCCAATAAGCAACCTCTGTGTAGTTTGGAAGTGCTACAAATTCATTGTGGAATGTATCTGACTCGAGATAACTTTCAACACCAGCAACAAATGATGTAAGCATCAGTACGTGCATATTGTTCCTTGCAGTTGCTCTTACAAGTCCATCAACATTATAAAGCTGAGAAGGAATTGCAAGATACTTCATATACTTACGTATATAATTAGATGCAAATCTAAGGAATGCTGGAGTGTGCATTGCATTTGCCTGTGTCAGCACATTCTGACCAGTAAGTCCCATTTCTGTGTTGTACTCTGCAAGAAGGTTAATAACACCATTCTGTGCCTTTACCTTTTCTGCTACAAAGTTAGCGATTGCAGTACGTGACATGTTATTGATTGACATTGTCATAGAGTCAGTCATTGCAGAGATAATAGCATCAATAAACTGGCCCATCATACTCTCACTTGTGAAGGCAGTACTGAAAAGATCATCAGGGATAGTAACCTGATACTTCCATGTAGTAGCACCCTTAAAGTAAGTAACAACTACATCAGGCTTGTGAATATCAAGAAGTGTAGGTGTGAAACCATTTTCACCTGTCTTGTATTCACTTGACTGGATAGCACCAAAAGGATTGACACTGATCTTCTGAAGGATAGCTCCAAACTCGAATTCGTTCATATAGAGCGAAGGGAACTCAAGTTCTAAATCAAGAGTTCTGATCACAGTTTTACCTATACGGTCCACCAGCTTACCCAGGAATAGATCTGTGTTGTCAGTGTTACCGACAATTGACTCGCCCATTGAAATAATACCAGAAAGGTCATTGACGTCTACTGCGTCCTCGCCCCACATCTGTTTATTAATATCATTGAGCAGTGAATAAATCTGATTAACTTTCATATAATCACCTCATTAAATAATAGTAGACAAAATTGTCCCTAAGTATTATATACCATAGTTAGAGATATATTACAAGAGTTAAATACATATAACAAAGATTAGTGTTGCATTTTGTAAACTAATGGTTTACAATGTACTTGTAGTTGAAAATAATCTTTGAAGGGAGATAACAATATGAAATTTTATGGAATGGAAAAAACTTATATCAAGTTCTTCTGGCAGGCACATACCAGATATAAGAGAACTAAAAGACTCAATAATCTATTTAATATGATGCATGAAGCATCATGTTATAGAGAAGAGATCACATCTCTATACTACTGTAATAAAATGACTGATGAAGAGTATTCACAGAAGTATCAGTTTTTAGGATTAATGGAAAATAAGGTCCAAAACCTACTTCATGAAGTGCAATGCCACATAAATGAAATGGAGTTGGAGTTAATATATAATTCTTAAAGAAAGGAGTGAAGAAGTTGAGACAGACGAGTGAAGGCTTCATGGACAAGATGTTGGAAGACAACACACCAGCACCTGAAGGTGAAGACTTATCTGAAAAGATTGCGAACATCATAGACAAGAAGGTTGCTGAATCTATGGCTAAGTTTACTAAAGAACTTGAAAAGATAAGTCCGCCAAAAGAAGAGGTTGAAACACCAGGGGGAAACCCAAAAGAAACTGAAGAAGAAACTGAAGACGAATTAGAAGAAGGAGAAGAAAATGAATAAGGTATGTTTAATAGGAAGACTCACAAAGGATCCTAAAGTTGATGGTTATGGAAAAGGCAAGAATGCAGGCACTGTTGCAAAGTACACACTTGCAGTTGATAGAGACAAGGACAACACGGACTTTATAAGGTGCGTTGCTTTTGGAAAGGGTGCAGAGTTTGCTGAAGAATATCTCTCTAAAGGTATGAAGATAGGTGTCACAGGAGAGATAAGAACAGGTTCTTATGAAGACAAGGATGGAAATACAGTATATACTACAGAAGTACTTGTTAACCAGCATGATTTTTGTGAATCTAAGAAATAATTGCTAAAACATAGCAGGGTGGACCAGTTCCACCCTGTATTATTAAGGGGTATATTATGACATATGAAGAACACATTGACTATATTATAGAACACACTCAAAAGTGTATCACTGCATATACATACTTTTGTGAATATCACTGGTCACTAAGAGTATGCGCTAAAAATCTAGAGTGTAGTCATACACAAGTTAAGAATCTACTGGAAGACCTAGCAAATATTGATGATGATATGTATCAAAGCTATCTTACAGAATTAAAGGTAAGAAATAAGAAGAAAGCGGGGTGGTCACATTGATGTTATTTTATCTATATTGTTTTATATGCGTGATCTATGCAAACTACAAACTAGTGGAAGGAGTGTTTAAGGATGAATCAGACGAACAAAAACTATGCGAGGACACTGAACAGGAGACTTCAGGGGTGGGATGAGTCAGGAGTTGAATCTGATCTAGTGAATGAGACTAGGGCAAATCTAGAAATGTTCTATGATAAATATGGAATAGAAACAGATGAAAACTTTTTTGACCCAAACATGCATCTAACACCTGAAGCTGAAGAAGAGTATGAAAGGATTATGGATGCTTTTGGAGACAAGGCAGGTTCTTCTGTTAATGAAATGAAAAGACAATACGAGTCACAAGCGGAAGAATATGAGGAACGCTTCAATGTAGGCTCTTTTGAAGAGTATATGGAGTTTACTGATAGGATGAAAAATGCAATGTCAAATCAGAGCATTAAGGAAGTTATATCATCTGAACAGATTGCAGAACTGTATGCCATTGCATCCAGTAAAAACATAGGTGCTGACTTTGTAGACTATACACTTATGATGGAATATGAAAGCAGTGGTAAGACCTTTGAAGGACTATATAATCAGATACTAGGAGCAATAGAATCTTATGATGCAACCTTGGAATTTGGATGGGATTAAGACCACAGAGTTTTATATACCAAACAAAAAAGAAAGAATAAATAAACCTATTTCTAATGATATTTATACTTTTGACATTGAGGTAAGTAGTCTCTTTTATCTTGATGGTGAGTTTAAGCAGTTCGACTATTCTAGACCACCTGAATCTTACAAGGATATCGAAAAAGTCAGTATTCCTTACATATGGATGTTTGGTATCAATGACAAGGTATATTATGGGCGCAACTTTATGGACTTTGAAAAGGTCCTGAAAGATATCTATGAGGAAAAATGCTGGAAGATAATCTATATATTCAACTTATCCTATGAAATGCAGTTTTTACTTAACATTTTTATAGGTAAATATCGAATTGAAAATATGGTCTGTAGAGATATCCACAAACCTATTCAGTTTGAAGTTCCTGAACTTAACCTTATATTCAGATGTGCTTATATGCTTACTAATATGTCACTTGAATCTGCTTGTATAGAATATACTGATGTAGAAAAGAAGTCAGGTGATCTTGACTATCAGAAGGCAAGAAGTCCACTGACTAAACTATCTGATACTGAGATGGGATATTGTGAATATGATATCATAGGACTGTATAAGGTTATACTTTACTTCAAAAACAAGTATGAGTTCCTGTATAAGATACCACTGACGAGTACCAGCGTGGTAAGAAAAGAACTAAAGAAAAGAATTGATTTTTGGTATATCAAAAGACAGTGGTCACTAGTTCCAACACCAGCTATTTATCTGAAACTTGTTTCATGCTTCAGTGGTGGATATACACACGCTAATTGTCTAAGAGCTTTCAGGGTGTGGTTAAATGTACATTCTAAGGATATTGCAAGTAGTTATCCTGCAGTAATGGTTACGGAGAAACTACCACAAGGTGAGTTCCTGAAGTGTAATGTTAATCAATTTACTACTAAAAAAAGAAAGTACTACGCTTTTATGTTATATGTTAAGTTTAAGAATATAAAGCCAAAATATTACAATCACTACATACAACTTGCAAAATGTATAAATCTAAGAAAGCCAGTTGTTGATAATGGTAGACTGGTAAAAGCTGACAGCTTTGAAATGTGGTTAACTGATGTTGACTTTGATATTATACTAGCCACTTATAAGCTAGAATATGAGATAGTAGAACTATACAAGGCTAAGAAGGACTATCTAGATATCAGGATTATTAAGTTCATACTTGAATTATATGGCGGTAAGACTAAGCTGAAAAAGAAGGCTAAGATTGACCCTCATATAGCAGAAGTGTATCAGAATCTGAAGGGTTGTCTCAACTCACTCTATGGTGTTTCTGTAAGTAATATACTTAACAATTCAAGTGATTTTATAAATGGACTCTGGACACAACAGGAGTTCACACCTGAGTTTGTTGAGAGTAAGCTGGAAGACGCAAAGGAAAGCTGGAGCACACTATTCTACTATGCCCATGGATGCTGGATAACAGCACTAAGCAGAAGGAATCTTTTTATGCAAGTTATCAAGCTAGATTATGACATGATCTACACAGACACCGACAGTATCAAATATATTAATAATCATGATGATGTATTTATTGATTATAACAACTCGCTTATAGATAAATATAAAGATGTTATAAAGAGATATCCTGAACTGACACTTGACATGTTTATGCCTGAAGATGAGGACGGAGTGAAACGTCCTATTGGAGCATATGAAGATGATGGTGATTATGAAGAATTTGTAACCACAGGTGCTAAAAAGTACGCATATAGAGAAAATGGCAAGTTGCATATAACTATAAGTGGAGTGAATAAGAATACAGGTATCACTAGACTACACGATGATATCAACACATTCCTGGAAGATGATCTGACCTTTGATTATAATCAGTCAGGAAGGCTTATACATTACTATCTGGATAACCAACCACACTTCACCTTTACTGATATTGATGGTAACAAATACAACAGCAAGCTAAACTATGGCATAGTCTTACAACCTACCACTTATACAATGGGAGTGACAGACAATTATCTCACGTTATTACAACTATATGAAAAAGAAAGGGCTATTGCAAATGGCAAACAAAAAACGACAATATGTAAAACAAAGTGACATTAAAAAACAATTAACTGGATGTGATTTTCTGTTGGTCCTTGGTGAGAGATCCAATGGAAAATCATACTCAAGTAAGAATCTGATAATCAAAGAGTGCTGGAAGAACAATAAAGAGTTTATCTATCTGAGAAGATATGATCTAGATGTTAAGGACTCGCTATGTGTGGGCTACTTCGGAGATTGTCCTATTGAGACTATGACAAATGGTGAATATACTTGTGTAGATGTGTGGAGAAAATCAATATATTTATCTAATATAGATGAAAATGGAAAAGTGAAGCATGGTCAAAAGATAGGATATTGTCACTCACTATCAGGTGCTGAACATTACAAGTCGCTTGCATTTCCTGATGTTAACTATATTATATATGAAGAAGTAGTCTCACAGGATGGAAGATATCTTTTTAATGAACCATCTAAACTACAACAGTATGTTTCAACTATATTCAGGCACAGGAAGGGCAAAGTTATCCTGATAGGAAACACAATAAGCAGAATCTGTCCATATTATAATGAATGGGATTTGAAGGTTGCAAAGCAGAAGCTAGGCACTGTTGAGGATTATGTATTCCACAATGATAATGGTGATGATACCAGACTAAAGGTATATCTAACTGATACACTCAACTATAATACAGGTATGTTCTTCGGTCTTCCGGCAAAGAATATAACAAAGGGTGCTTATGATGTGACAGAACAGCCACACCTACCAAAACCACTAAGCAAGTATAAATCACTATATAATGTGGTGGTGGAATATAACGAATTTAAGTTCCTTTGTACACTCTTTATGGACAAGGAAGAGAGCAACAATATAATCTGGTACGTACAACCTAAGACAACTGATATTAAACCAGGTACTAGGGTTATATCAAATAAATTTTACTCTAACCCACTTGTAACACGTAGCTTTAGGAATCCACTGAGTCCTACAGAGCAACGAATATTTAATTATATCTACACTAATAAAGTCTGCTTTAGTGATAATCTGACAGGAACAGAGTGGAACAATATTATAGTGAATATGAGGTGATAATATGGATATAAGGCTTTCAGTTTTCCCAACTAATATTTATCCTAGAATGATAGCATATACAACTAATTATAAGATAAGAAATAGTTTAGCAAATCAATTCTCTGTATTAATATATAACTATTCACAAACAAGCGACTCAGCTTTTCCTTATCAGATCATAATAGGAAATCACACTAGATATTTACCTTATGATAGAGGAAGAGCTATAGAGAAGATACTTGACTATATATCACATAGAGAGGAAAAAGAAATATATGAGAAGTAGTGAAATAATAGCAAAAGCAATTAAAGATTACACAAAAATTCAAATTAAAAACAATGAACCTATTGATAGTGAATATATAGTTCACTTTTATCAAAAATATAAATGGACTGATAAATGGGAAGAATGCACAGTCATTGGTTATATAGAAGATTTTCCAATTGGTTCAATTTATTTTTCTGATGATTTTTATGAAGGACAAACTGAAGTAAAAGATGTTTGTGTTATGTCACTTCATGAAGTGGGTAGTCTGATTAGTAAAACATTTGAATTGGCAAAGAAGATAGAAAAGGAGATAAAAGAACATTATGAAATTAGAAAAAGTGATCTGTGACAGATGTGGAAAAGAAGTAGTATATCCAACTAAACGTAAAATCTTTTTATCTAAAATAGGACGTGAAGGTGGTCTCGACTTATGTGATAAATGCCATAAAGAATTAAATGAATGGTTTATTGATAAACCAAAAAATGATTTTGAAGAAGTAGTAGATTTTTTCAATAAGATATAAGATAAAGGAGATTGAAAGAAATGAAAAGAAGTGATATAACAAACTATGTAATGACATTGTCAGGTGAGTCAGGACACGTTGAAGTGCTCAATATCTATAACAGTCAGAAGGACCTACCACGCAACTATGCAGTGAGACTTAATGACCCTTGGTGTGCTACATTTGTTAGTGCTGTCTTCCTTAAATATGGATGGACTAGTATCTCTGAATGTAGTTGTGAAAAGATGATAGAGAAAGCAAAGAAGTGCAGTAGATGGGTTGAGGATGATGACTACAAAGCACAGAAGGGTGATATCATCCTATATGATTGGCAAGACAGAGGTTCAGGAGACAACACGGGTGTTGCTGACCATGTAGGTATCATTGTAGATGTAACTGATAGTGCTTTTATTGTACGTGAGGGCAACTATAACAAGACAATAGGCAACAGAACTGTAGTTATGAATGGGAAGTATATCAGAGGATTTATCACACCACCATATGAAGAAGAGACACACAAGGACAAGCTACTGGAGAGAGTCAACGGAATTGACTTTGAACTACTCTATAAATATTCAGGTGCTGAAGGTGTGAAACAAGAAATGTTGAAGTTGATTAGTGAAGGGTACTAAATGTATAATCAAGTTGTGTGGTGTATCGCCCGGTGGTTCGACTCCACCAACACACAATCTTAATCTCTTTCTCAAATGTCACCTTATAGACGGTCTATAGGGTGACATTTTATTTTGAGGACTGTGTCCTATAACTTGGACACCCTGGTGATCATCCGGGTGTATTTTTAATGGGACAGAGTTAGAGGCGACTAACTCGAGTTAGAGGGGACTAAAAAGAGTTAGAGGCATCTAACTAGAGTTGTTACTTGGG
>AUXO013460403.1_pt1 | contig 13065 bp, 9 predicted proteins | sample 768731 | NCBI WGS metagenome assembly AUXO01 (sample SAMN02715735, study PRJNA202380) | gut metagenome | biome: sheep rumen | host: Ovis aries | place: New Zealand: Palmerston North
ATGCAACCGGTGTATGATTCGGCGAAAAGACAGGGTTATGAGGTATGGAGGAATATATAGCGCGAACGCTTTTAAGGATTAGATAAAATTTGAGAGCCACACTTTTTAGGGTGTGGCTTTTGTTGTGGATAAGTGAAAATATTTATGAATAGTAAGTTGATATGAGTGTTTAGAAAAATGTTGGCAATAATAGACAAAATACTTTAAAGAAAAGAGAAGATTTGGTATAATATTACTAATAATATTTAGGCTGAATGATATGCTTGAAAGGGAAATATTGAGGAGAAAAATCAAATGAAAAAGATAACATGTTTAGATTTATTTTGTGGTGCAGGAGGACTGACGGAAGGTTTTTTACAAACAGGTAGATTTAAGTTCTTAGGACACGTTGAGTGGGAAAAACCGATGGTAGATACATTAAGAAATCGTCTTGTAAAGCATTGGAAGTATAGTAATAAAAAAGCTCTTGAGGATGTTGTATTATTTGACATACAAAAAACAGAAGAATTACTGTATGGAAATTGGTCGGAAGAAACTATACAACAATTTGGTGAGTATAACTCTAAAGTAGTTGCTCAGTACGGATTAGATGGAATTGTTGGAGATAATAAAATAGATGTAATAATAGGAGGTCCACCTTGTCAAGCCTACTCGATTGCGGGACGAGCGCAGGACCCAAATTCAATGAAAAATGATTATAGAAATTATCTGTTTGAGAGTTTTGTAAAAGTTGTGGCGCATTATAAACCTGAAGTGTTTGTGTTTGAAAATGTTCCTGGTATGCTTACGGCATGTCCAGGAGATATTTTAGTTATAGAGAGAATATTTAAAGCTTTTGAGGACATTGGATATGTTATAAGAAATCCTCACTATATGAAAAAATCTGTTTATTGTACTTCGGAATTTTCTGTTCCACAAAAAAGAAATAGAGTAATAATATTTGGAGTGAAAAAAGGCGGAAAGTATGATGTTGAGAATTTCTATTGGGCATTAGAAAGACAAAAGAAAAAAGATAAAGTTATTACAGTTAGAGACGCGATAGGAGAGTTACCAAAATTTGTACCACTTGATAAAACCTATAAAGATGGTAATAAAAATGTTTCGCATAAGTTGGTTGGCGATAATAATGTTTTGCAACATATTGCTAGATATCATAACCCTAGAGATATAGAGATTTTTAAAGAATGGGTTTCAAATAATTTGAATAATCTTTCAACTCAAGAAAAGTTGGAATACTATAAAAAAGTATCAGGAAAGACATCAAATCATAATAAGTATAGGAGTTTGGAATGGGATAAGCCATCACCTACAATTGTGTCGCATTTACATAAAGATGGTTTGATGTTCATTCATCCCGATGCTGAACAAGCAAGATCTATTACGATTAGAGAAGCTGCATTGTTACAGAGTTTTCCAATGGATTATGAATTCATAGGTTCTAGTGCATATTGTTATAAGATGATTGGAAATGCTGTACCAGTTGAATTCGCAAAAAGTATTGCAAATTCAATATTTGACGTTTTGAAAGGTAAATAGTGATGAGAAAATTAAATGTATTAGTAGCATGTGAAGAGAGTCAACGAGTATGTAAAGAATTTAGAAGACTTGGACACAATGCATATAGTTGTGATTTGTTGAAATGTAGTGGAGGACATCCGGAGTGGCATTTTAATATGGATGTTTTGGAAGTGATTAAAAATAAAGGTGGGATTCTTCAGAATGGAGATGAAGTGTATATAGATGGAGAGTGGGATTTGATGGTAGCACATCCGCCTTGTACTTTTTTGGCAGTTAGTGGAGCAAGATGGTTTTATCATCCTGACGATAAGGGATTACCTATAGAGAAGAGAAGACCGCATCCTAGATTTCCGAATCGAGCTAGGGACAGGGAAGAAGGTGCAAAGTTTTTTATGGAATTAATAAATGCAAATATTAAACATATTGCCGTAGAAAACCCTATTGGAATTATGAATACGAGATTTCGTAAACCAGATCAAGTTGTACAACCATATTTTTTTGGTGATGAAGCATCTAAATCAACATGCTTATGGTTGAAAAATTTACCGTTATTGGAAAAAACAAATGAAGTAGGAAAAGGAGAATTGATAGAACTTAGTAGTGGGAAAAAAATACCGAAATGGTATTCTGATGCTTTGGTTAAGGCAAAAACTCCAGAAGAGAGGAGAAATTTGAGAAGTAAAACTTTTCCAGGATTTGCAAAAGCTTTAGCTGAACAATGGAGTGAATATATATTGGAGGAAGATTATAGGGATGAAGTTGTATATAAGAAAGGTTTTTCCACATGATATAACTCATGAAGTAGGGGTAAGAAGTGATGTAGTTAGTAATTTTTTTAAAGGTAAGTCAAAGGATATTATATTTGTGGGAAAACAAACAAAAAAAGAATATGTAATAAGTATAAATAATAAAACAGATCCAAGATTTGGTGGAGATTTTAAGAAAATGCTTGTCGAAGAAGGTAATGTGAATGTTAATGATTTATTGTTTATTTATAAAAATACTGACAATAAATATGAAATAGAAATAGTGAAACCTGATGATGAAAGATACTTTAGTTATATGGTTATTTTTAGAGGAAGAGAAAGACATGCATTAGTTGAGTCGTTTTAAGAATTAAGATAGAGGTATAAATATGTTTGAACAGGAATGTGTGCCATTTGCACCAACTTTAATAGAATCGATGAGATCTTTAGGATACTCTTTTTCATCAGCAATAGCTGATTTGATTGATAATAGTATAAGTGCTGGAGCAAACTGTATAGATATTATATCTGAACCTGGTATTAATCCAACACTAATAATATTGGATAACGGATGCGGAATGGATGGTAAAGAATTATATGAGGCTATGCGATATGGAAGTAGTAATCCGTTAGAAGAAAGAAGTAAAGATGACTTAGGGCGCTTTGGGTTAGGTATGAAATCGGCGTCTTTGTCTCAGTGTAGAAAACTAGTGGTTGTTACCAAAAAGAATAATGAAATGAGTGCATGCTCTTGGGATTTGGATTATGTTATACAAAAGAAAGCATGGATGTTAAAGGTTTTTTCTGACAGCGAGTTAGAAGAGTTTCCGTATATAGATAGATTAAAAGATATGGAGCATGGTACATATGTATATTTATCTGAGTTTGACAGAATAGAGGAAGCAAAAGGGAATTTAGCACAAGCATTTAATAAATGTTTGGATGAGATGAATGATCATTTAGCGCTTGTATTTCATAGATTTTTAGAAAATGAACTTATTATTAAGATTAACGAACTTGAAATAGAAGGCAGGGATCCATTTTTATCATATCATCCAGCAACACAAAAAAAGAAAGAAAGCAATGTATACATAGATGATGAAAAGATAACTCTAAAACCATTTATATTACCACATTTGTCAAAGCTTAGTAAGGAAGATTTGATTAAGGTTGGAGGAAAGGAAAACTTAAGAAATGATCAGGGGTTTTATGTATATAGAAATCGACGTTTAATAATTTGGGGAACATGGTTTAGAATTGAAAGAAAAGATGAGTTAAACAAGTTGGCTAGAGTGCGTGTAGATATACCAAATTCTTTGGATTATATGTGGTCGATTGATATTAAGAAGAGTACTGCTGTTTTACCAGATAAAATTAAAAAGAACATGTATAGTGCAGTGTATGATTCAGTTTTGTCTAGTGAGCATGTTCATACATATAGAGGCCGAAAAGAAAAGAAAAATGATGAAATTGATTATATATGGGAGAGAATAAAAAAGAGAGATAGCTATAAATATGTTATTAATAGAGACATTCCTCAGTTTAAATTATTAGAAGAAACTTTAGATGATGATCAAATAAAAATGTTTAACAAGGTTATTGAAGTAATAGAAGAATCATTTCCGGTGGCTGCTTTATATGTGGATGCGGCAAAGGGGGATGTGGATAGTAAAAGTGATAAAGAACATAATGAGGAAGTTGAAGAGGTGTGGGAAAATCTGTTGATTCAAATTGAATATATAAAGACACATCATTTACCTGTACTAGAATATTATAAAGCTTTTCAAAAGACTGAACCGTTTTGTAATTATAAGGAAATCATTGATAGGATACAAAAGGAGATAGATAAATATGAATGATTTACAAAAGAGTTTTAAAAATTTAGTGGTTGTTTTTATTTCTAGTATTGATGATTTGTATGAGGATGACATAGATAAAAAAATAAATGAAGTAAGAAGCCTTCCAACATATGCAGAGCTTACAGATGGGGAAGTTGAAGAAGTAGCTATAGAGATAAAATCTGAGATTTCAATTAAACTTGATAAAGGGGTTTTGTTAGAAGAAAAAGGCCATGAAAAATGGTTTTTATCTAAAAAAGGTCAATTAGATATGAAATATTGGGAAAGATATAGAAAATATTTATTGACGGATAAAGGCTTTTCAACAAAAGTTGTTAATACTATGGATGACATATTGGATACATTAACGGATTTATTAGGAGATCCTAGTAGAGATATAGCATATAAAAGAAGAGGTTTGATAATTGGAGATGTACAATCAGGAAAAACAGCAAATTATACAGGATTAATTTGTAAAGCAGTTGATTCAGGATATAAGGTAGTAGTATTACTTACTGGAATGATTGAAAAATTAAGGCAGCAGACACAACAAAGAATAGATGAAGGTTTTGTTGGTTTAGATAGTAATGCAATGATGAAGCAAAAAGATGATAATACTATAGGAGTAGGAAAATATGATAAATCTATTAGACCTATGGTATTAACATCGGTTGATGATGATTTTAAAACACAAAATGCTAAGAATTTGAATTTTGACTTAAGAAATATTAATGGACCGGTTATCTTCGTTGTGAAAAAGAATTCAGCTGTTTTAAAAAGATTGAATAAATGGTTAAGTACATATAATCAAAATGGAGATAATCCAATTGATCATTCATTATTGGTTGTAGATGATGAATCTGATAATGCGTCGGTTAATACAAAAGCAAATCCTGAGGATACCCCAACAGCTATTAATGGAAATATAAGACAGTTATTAGCTATGTTCACTAAATCTAGTTATGTTGGATTTACCGCAACGCCATTTGCAAATATATTTATAGATCCGGAAAATGAGAATGAAATGTATTCAGAAGATTTGTTTCCTAAAGACTATATATATTCTTTAAATGCTCCATCAAATTATATTGGTGCTAGAAACATCTTTGGAGTAGATGGTAACGCTAAAAATATGATAGTTGAAATTTATGATAATCATAATGACTCTACTAGTATTGCATCTATATTACCATTATCACATAAACAGACTATTTATGTTAGAAAGTTGCCTCAGGATTTAAAAGAGGCAGTACTAACTTTTGTGTTGGCTAATGTGATTGAAGATATTAAAGGTTTATCAAATAATCATAGATCGATGTTAGTTAACGTAAGTAGATTTACTAGTGTTCAAGAACAAGTGGCTTCTTTGATTAATGAATATTTGAAAGATGTACAAGCATCTTGTAGAAACTATGCTGCTTTGGAAGTAGATAAAGCTCTTATTGATTTTAATATAAAAGAATTAAAAAGAGTATACGAGAAGATTTATTATAATATCAATTATGATTGGGAAAAAATTCAAAAAAAATTATATGAATCAAGTGCAGGAATATTAGTGCAATTGTTTAATAGAAATGCTGGTCAAAACTTTAGTTATGAAGATTATAAGGATGGCTTACGAGTGATAGCAGTTGGAGGAATGAGTTTATCTAGAGGATTAACTCTTGAAGGATTGGTTACTAGTTATTTTTATCGTAATTCAAAAATGTATGATACATTAATGCAGATGGGTCGATGGTTTGGCTATAGAGGTGGATATGAAGATGTTTGTAGAATTTTTATGTCGCCAGAAAGTATTGAATGGTATAGATACATAAGTGAGGCCACAGATGAATTAAGGGAGGAAGTAAAAAGGTATGAAGATACAGGGTTAACTCCAAAACATTTTGGCTTAAGGGTAAGGTCAGATATAACATCTTTATATGTTACAGCATCAAATAAAATGAGAAGTGCTGAATCAAGAGAATGCGTTATTAGAATGAGTGGTGAGGTGTTAGAAACTCCTGAGATATATTCAGATTATGAAAAAAATGAAAGTAACTTTGATACTGTAAAAGGTTTTATAGACCAATTGGAAAACGATGGTTACAATCGTATTGAGAAGGAAACAAAACGTGGAAGGATAAGATATGAATATAGAAATGTACCAGCTAATGAGATAATTTCTTTCCTTAAAAAAATTGAAATATCTCCTAAAAATGCCCAATTTAATGTTTCTACCATAAATAGTTTTATAAAAGATTACAATGGAGATGAATTAAAAAAATGGGATGTAGCAATTCCAACAGGAAATTCGAAAAATTCTATTTGGTTGAGAGACGATATGGAGTTAAAATATCCGACTAGAATTTTTTCTGTAATTAATGATGGAAAAATCCTGAAAATGAATGGTGCAAAAAATAGAATAGGTGCTTCTAGTGATGGAAAATTTGGATTAACAAAAGAACAGTTAGATAAAATGAAGGATTTAAAGGAACAAGAGTTAAATAATGTGAATGATTCAAAGGGTAAACAGGAATGGTCTCAAAGAGATTATTTTAAGAAAATAAAACGAAATCCATTACTAGTTATTTATTTTGTGGAATTAAGTATTGGTAAGAATACTGATGATGAGGAAGTTCTGCAGATGGTTGAAAATTACAAAGGAAAACCGGTCGTTGGATTTGGCATAGGTATTCCAGAATTATCTGATGAAAAAACCAAATATGCAAAATACATGTTAAATAAAGTCGCAATCCAACAGATTTTTGAAGGTGGATATGATGATTATTTTGAGAATGATGATGATTATGATGAGGTGGATTAATGGATATAGAAAAGAAGTTTTCTCAAGGAGCAGAATCAAAAACATATGTAAGAATTGATGGAACATATAAAACAAATATTTATTTGGGATACAGTGAAGATGGTAAAATGTCTATGGTTGTTGTTTCGTCAGGAAAAGAGACATTAGTTAAATCATCAAAGGTGATAGAAGTAATGTTAAGGAGACGAAAAGATAATGATATGGCTTTGTCATTTGAACTTTTGGATAATTCCTATAAATCACTCTTTTATGTTTTTTGTAAAGATATAATTAGTATAAGTGAAAAATCTGAAAGAAATATGGTGATTTCAAATATATTGACAAGATGGAAGTATTGGAAAGATATGTTTGGAAAACGGAAAAGTGATTTACTAAGTAAAAGTGAAATTAAAGGTTTGATTGGTGAACTCATTGAGCTTAGAGATCATTTTTTGGCAGAGTTTGAGGAAACAGTAGCTATTCAAAGTTGGATGGGACCAATATTAGGGCATAAGGATTTTGAAGTTGATGATACTTGGTATGAAATAAAGTCAGTAAATGAAAATGCGGTACAAGTAAAGATTAATTCATTAGAACAACTAGAGTCTGAAGTTGATGGTCATTTGGTTGTTATGAGAATTGAGGATTCAACATTAACATCAAAATTGTCATTTGACTTAAATAAGATAGTATGTAGTGTATTGGAAAAAATTGAAAATCCAGAAAATAAGGAGTTATTTACAACAAGGTTGGATAATGTGGGTTATGTGTATAATCCAGGATATGAGAATTTTTGCTTTGAATATAAAGGAAAACAAACATATTCAGTTACAGAAGGGTTCCCGAGATTGAGTCGTAAAGATATTAATCCTTCTATTGGTAACGCAGAATATACAATTTTACTAGATGGAATCTATGATTTTAAGGAGATTTAAGGTATGAAGGTTGAAGAGTATCGAGCAAGTTTACATGAAGATATAGCAATTGCTGCAAATGCAAATATGACTAATCAAGAGGATGAATTTATTAATATTGTTACTGAAATTTTAATATCAGGAGAGGAATTTGATGATTTTGTAGAATGCTACTATGAGGGGGTTACACGTAGAAAAGCTAATATGAGAATAGATGGTTATGCTATGGATGAAACAGATGGTAGTTGTTGTGTTTTTATAGTAGATTATCATGGCCCGCATGAGAATGATTCTATTTTATCAGATGATATAAAAAATGCTTTTAAGAAAATCAGATATTTTGTTGAAGAATCAATAAAATATGAGTTGTATCAAGAATTAGAGGAAAGTACTGAAGCATACGAATTTTCTAGAGATTTATATTATGATAATGACAAAATAACTAAATTTAGATTCTTCATGCTTACTGATGCCTATAATAACCAACGATCTAAGAATATTAAAGATGAAAAATTGAATGATATACCTGTAGAATTAAACGTATGGGATGTTAACAGGATTTTTGACATTGTAAATTCTACAACGCAAAAGGAGAGTATAGAAATAATTACATCGGAATTTGGCGAAAAAGGCATTCCGTGTGTAAAGGGCGCAGTATGTGAAGATGTTATATCTGATGTTGTTATGGAAATCATAGATGAAGAAGATGGAAATACAAGAAAAGAAGAAAAACTTAAAGTATCATATGTATCGTATTTAGCGGTAGTTTCAGGAAAATTGTTGTGTGATTTATATGTTGAATATGGATCTAGATTGTTAGAAGGAAATGTACGTTCTTTTTTAAGTGTAAGAGGAAAAGTAAATACTAGTATAAGAAATACAATTGTAAGATGTCCAGAAATGTTTTTTGCGTATAATAATGGTATAGCAGCAACAGCTACAGAATTAGATACAGAGGTAAGTGAAGAAGGATTATTAATTACAAGAATAAAGGATTTGCAAATAGTAAATGGTGGACAAACTACTGCTTCAATTGCAAATGCTTTTTTAAATCCAAAAAAAGGTGAAGTTATCGACTTGGATAAGATAAAAGTTCCGATGAAAATTTCGGTTTTAGAACATTCAATGTCTGAAAAGATAATTCCAAAAATTTCAGAATACTCGAATTCGCAAAATAAAGTGGATGCTTCTGATTTTTTTTCGAATCACCCATTTCATATCCGTATGGAAGATTTTTCAAGAAAAACACCAGCTCCAACTGTAGATGGAAATCAGTACCAACAGTATTGGTTCTATGAAAGAACAAGAGGACAATATAACCAAGGAAAAATGAAACTCAAGCCATCTCAAATTAATCAATATAAACTTAGATATCCAGAAAAGCAAGTAATAAAAATGGTAGAATTGGCAAAATATATGGAGTTATTTGAGGGAAATCCTGATAAAGTAAGTAAAGGTAAGCAAGCAATAGTAAGACATTTTGCTGAAAAAATTAAATTGAGTTGGCAGAAAGATGATAGTAAATTTAATTTATATTATTATAAGAGAGTTGTAGCCATAGCAATAATATTTAAAAGTGCTGATAATATCATAAAGAATGATGAAGAATATAAATATGGTAATAGAAATTCGTATAAGGCTAATGTTATTGCATATATGTTGAGTTTGATTTTTAAATATATTGAAGATAATAAAAAGCATTTAACTGTTGATTTTTTAAGAATATGGTCAGATCAAAAGTTGTATCCAGAATTTGAACAACAGATACGTGTTTTATGGCCAGAAGTGTACGATTTTATTACAAGAGATGATAGACCTACTCAAAATGTTACTGAATGGTGTAAAAGAGAGCAATGTTGGAAGAATGCACAAAGGGAAAGTTGGTCAATTCTTCCTGAATTTATAGATACACTGATTCCGATTGAGGGAGCTAAAGATGAAGAAAAGAATGCGTTAAAAGATCAAAAGGTTAAAAATGAAGTTGAGGATTTTAAATTTGTATGGGGCGCAGGAAAAGAATATTGGGAAAAGGTACTAGAATGGGGAAATGAAAATAAATTGTTATATCATGCAGAACAAGATTACCTTAAAACAATAATAAATATGTATGAAACTGGGCATACGCCAACAGAAAAACAAATTAGAATCATTTTAAAAGCGAGAGAGCGACTAATTAAAGAGGGAATGAATATAGATTAAAGAAGGGAGTATTAATATGGATGAATTAAATTTTGAAATACTTGAAGAAATTGGAGTGTTATCCGAATCACAAAAGGGATGGAGAAAAGAATTAAATTTAATTTCTTGGTATGGTTCAACTCCTAAATATGATATTAGAGATTGGGCACCAAACCACGAAAAGATGGGAAAAGGTGTAACATTAACCGTAGAAGAAGTTGAAGTTTTAAAACGCCTTTTATGATTGCTTATGATGTTAGTTTTAAAATGCTACTAACTAATAAAAAATAGGAAGTATATAAATTGTAAGGATGAAGGTATGTATAACAAAGAAAAATTAGAAATGCTTATTGATGATTATAAAAAACATTTTAGGGAACATTGGGAAAATGAAAGGTTTAAATGGGAAGCAGTTAAAAGATTTCAAGATAATTGGAATATTGAAGCTGAAGATTTTTCAAAGATGTTTTTTGAATCAACAGATAAAACATATAGTTTATTAGATAGTATGAATAATTTTCCTAGAGGAATGATAAAAAATTTTGCAGATACAGATCCAAATGCTGTTAGAGAAATGTTTAGGGATTTATATGATGAATCAAAAAAACTTGCGGATAGGATAGAAAAATTTAGAGATAAAGCAGAGGAATTACGTGTTAAGTATGATGATGGAACTTTTAAAAATCATTATCAAAGAGATAATGCGATAACAGTGTATTTATGGTTAAAATATCCTGATAAATATTATATTTATAAATACTCTGAAGTAAAGGCGTTGGCAAAAATTATTGAGAGCGATTTTATTCCTAAAAAAGGTGGCTCGACTTATAATGTTGAGCATTCGGTAGAATTATATAATGAAGTTAAAAAATTTGTTAAAAATGATGAAGAATTAAACAAAATTTTTGAGAGTGTTATAACAGAAAGTTGCTATAATGATCCAGAAAGAAATACTTTGATTATGGATATTTGTTTTTATGCAAATAGATTTTATCAAATGAATAATGATAACTCGGAGGATAAGTGGTTTCCGATAGATTATTCTCCAAATATTTCTGTAGAAGAATGGGTGAAATTACTAAAAGATAGTACTGTTTTTTTTAATAGTAATCTTCAAATTATGAAGCGTATGCTTGATTATGGTGGACAGGCTACTTGTACACAATTATCAGTAAAATATGGAGAAACAAAGAATTTTTATAATACTGGATCGTGGACTTTAGGAAAGAGAATTTATGAAAAAACTAATTGTCCATTATTAGAAGAAAAAAATGATAATTCAAAATACTGGACTATATTGTATGTTGGTAAGCATGCAGATAAGGATAGTGATGGTAGCTATATTTGGAAGTTAAGAGATGAATTAAGAGAGGCTTTAGAAAAGACAGATTTATCTGAAGTCAATTTATATGCGATAAATCAAGAAGTAGATAATGAAATGGAGACTTACACTAAAGAAGATTTCTTAAATCAAGTATATATGTCAGAGGAAAACTACAATTCGTTAATTACTGTTTTAAAATATAAGAAGAATATTATTCTACAAGGGGCACCTGGTGTAGGTAAAACATATTCAGCTAAGAGATTAGCCTATTCGATGATGGGTGAAAAGGATGATTCTAGAATTGAATTTGTTCAGTTTCATCAGAATTATTCGTATGAAGATTTTATTATGGGATATAAACCTCAAGAAGAAGGATATAGATTAGCAAATGGTATTTTTTATGATTTTTGTATTAATGCAGCTAATCATCCAGATAAAGAATATTTCTTTATCATTGATGAAATAAATCGTGGTAATATGAGTAAAATATTTGGTGAGTTATTAATGTTAATAGAAAAAGATTATAGAAATATAAGGGCAACATTAGCATATAGTGGAACTTCATTTTTTGTTCCTAATAATATATATATTATAGGAATGATGAATACAGCAGATAGAAGTTTAGCTATGATTGATTATGCATTGAGAAGAAGATTTAGTTTCTTTGAGATGGAACCTGGATTTAATACAGATGGATTTAAACAATATCAAAAATCATTTAATAATGAAACATTTGATGCACTTATTGATGTGATTATAGAATTAAATAGAGCAATAACAAAAGATGATTCTTTGGGTACAGGATTTCTTATTGGCCATAGTTATTTTTGTAATCAACAAGTATGCTCTGATGAATGGATGAAATCAATTGTATACTATGAGATTATTCCGATGTTAAAAGAGTATTGGTTTGATGATAATGATAAAGTACAGTATTGGAATAACAAATTGAGTGGTGTGTTTAATGACTAATGATAAGGGTATATTAATAAAAAATATATATTATATGCTTGCATATGCATTTAAGGTCTTGAAACAAAAGAATTATGAAGAAATTGAGGCTGAGGATTTTGAAAATATGCAAGATTTATTTGCTGAGATTTTATTCAAAGGCATTTCACAACAATTAAAACAAGGATTGCATAGAGAGTATATTACACGTTGTGATAATTTATCTACTATGAGAGGTAAGCTAGATGTTAATGGGGCAATTAAAAATGAAATTCAAAGAAAAAAACTGCTTTCTTGTGAATATGATGAATTGTCAGTAAATAATATATATAATCAAATATTAAAAACAACTGTTAATCTTTTATTGAGAGAAAGATATGTAAAAAAAGAACGGAAGATATCATTAAGAAAAATAATTATTTTTTTTGATGAGGTAGATGAAATAGATCATAATTCTATTAGGTGGGATATGCTGATATATCATCAGAATAATAAGAATTACGAAATGCTTATGAATATTTGCTACTTTGCTTTGACTAGTATAATTCAGACAACGGAAAAAGGTAATTATAAGATGATTGATTTCTCTGATGAATATATGAATACGGTATATGAAAGATTTGTATTGGAATATTATAAAAAACATCATTCATATATGGATAAGATTAAATCAGCTGAAGTAGCATGGAATATTTCAGCTGATTCAGACGAGAGAATGATTCAGTTTTTACCTAAAATGCAAACAGATATCTTTTTGCAGTATAACGATAAAGTTTTGATTATTGATACTAAGTATTATGCTAAGACTTTG
>AUXO015602503.1_pt1 | contig 13065 bp, 11 predicted proteins | sample 768731 | NCBI WGS metagenome assembly AUXO01 (sample SAMN02715735, study PRJNA202380) | gut metagenome | biome: sheep rumen | host: Ovis aries | place: New Zealand: Palmerston North
CTGCCCTATAGGCAGCACGCGATACGAATTCTCCATGCATATGTCAAGGATCGTGGTGGCTCCGCAGATCAAAACGACCGCAAGAAACAGCCTGTTCTCCGTCGTACTGTAAAGCTTCTTGTACACGACGGAGATCAGAATGAAAGCATATATGATACATGCGATATAATCCAGTATCAGCGGGCTCAGCATGGGGATTCGTCTCCTGCTGCAGGTCGTTAGTAATCTGTTATATTTATATCATAACATACAGGCTTTGTCATGGAACCAGTATCTCTTTGCCTCCCATATATGGCTGCAGCGCCTTCGGGATGGTAACACTGCCGTCAGCCTGAAGATGGTTCTCAAGAAAAGCGATCAGCATGCGGGGCGGAGCCACGCAGGTATTGTTCAGCGTATGGGCAAGGTACTTACGTCCGTCCTCTCCTTTTACGCGGATCCCGAGTCTCCTTGCCTGGGCGTCTCCCAGATTCGAGCATGATCCTACCTCGAAGTACTTCTTCTGCCTTGGGCTCCACGCCTCAACATCAAGAGACTTGACCTTGAGATCAGCGAGATCTCCTGAGCAGCACTCCAGCGTGCGCACCGGAATCTCGAGGCTGCGGAAGTAGTCGACCGTATTCTGCCACAGACGGTCATACCACATCGGAGATTCCTCCGGTCTGCAGACCACTATCATCTCCTGCTTCTCAAACTGATGTATCCTGTAGACTCCGCGCTCCTCCAGGCCGTGCGCGCCCTTTTCCTTCCTGAAGCACGGGCTGTATGACGTGAGGGTATACGGCAGCTTCTTCTCATTGATCGTCTGACCGATGAAACGTCCGATCATGGAGTGCTCCGATGTCCCGATCAGATACAGGTCTTCACCGTCGATCTTATACATCATGCTGTCCATCTCAGCAAATGACATGACGCCGTCGACAACAGTGCTTCTGATCATATACGGCGGAATCACGTAAGTGAATCCCCTGTCTATCATAAAGTCTCTCGCGTAGGACAGGCAGGCAGAGTGAAGACGGGCTATATCCCCGATCAGATAATAGAAACCGTTCCCTGCCACTCTTCCCGCGGCATCCATATCGATACCGTGCAGCTTCTCCATGATCTCAGTGTGATACGGAATCTCGAAGTCCGGAACAACAGGCTCGCCGAATCGCTCAATCTCAACGTTCTCGGAATCGTCCCTGCCGATCGGAACTGAAGGATCGATGATATTCGGGATGATCATCATCTTTTTCTTCAGATCCTCCTCAACCTGCTTCTCCTTCGCGGAGAGCTCGGCGACACGGTCCTGATTCCTGACAACCTTCTCCTTAGCCTCGGCAGCCTCTTCTTTCTTACCCTGCTTCATGAGCATTCCGATAGATTTGGAGATACGGTTGCGCTCCGCCTGCAGTGCCTGCAGTTCACCCTTTATATCACGGTTCTCTCTGTCCAGTGAGATCACTTCGTCCACAAGGGGGAGCTTCTCATCCTGAAACTTCTTACGGATATTCTCTTTTACGATCTCCGCGTTTTCTCTTACAAACTTAATATCAAGCATGTCTCTGTATCCTCTCTGTCTAAGCTTCTGTTTGTCATCCGCTGTCGTATTATCACAATGCCAGGCCTAAGCCATCCTGTCATCCGGAACATTCCCCGTCCGGGATGTTTGCCGCCGGCATCGTCAGTTATCGGGATTCTCGTAGGAGATCACCGCCTGCCTGAGCGCGTCTTTTTCCTCCTGTCCGAGAACGATATACGACTCGCCTTTTACTATCTCTTTAATATATGTATAACAGCCTTCCTTTGAATGGATAGCGTTCATTACAAATCCGGTATTATTCATATCTAACATTGCAAGTGCAAAGCTCATTCTGCCGCCGACATCCGGAAAAGCGTCATATTTAACGATTCCTGTCTTAACCGGAGTCCGCGACATCTGCTCTCGCAGCTTTGCTATCTCCTGTGCCTGTATCTTATTCTGTTCTCCGATCCTGTCTACTTCTATAAAATTGCTTTCAAATGCTCTCTCCAGCGATACTCCGTCCTTTCCTCTCATAAAGATGCGGTACCTCTTCATAAACCGGGACATCTTGATGGATACGCTGGACAGATATATGAGGATGAACACCAGGAATACCAGTATCAGGATTATAAGAATCCCCGGATCGAATCCAAGCTTATTCAGCATACTGTTCTGCATTTTCAGCCCTCCTCTTTCTGCGGCAGATTATTCAGGATTGAACACAGACGGTCAAGCTCGTCTGAAGAGTAATACTCTATCTCAATTCTTCCCTTTTGCGCGCTTTTCGGAGAGATTGACACTTTAGTTCCAAGTGATGCTTTCATCTTCTCCGCGAGATCAGCATATACCGCCTGCAGAGCTTCGCTTATCTGTTTCTTCACAGGAGACGGAGCAGGTTCATTTATCCTCCTGACCAGCTTCTCAACATCTCTGACAGTAAGCTTGTCATCAAATACCTTCTGCGCGGTCTGGAACTGAACCTCCGGATCCGTGATTGCAAGCAGTGCCCTCGCATGTCCTGTAGAAATCATCTCCGCGACAACCATATCCTGAACTCTCTCATCAAGATTCAGAAGTCTGACGGAATTAGCCACAGCCGCCCGGCTCTTTGACACACGCTCAGCAACCTCATCCTGTTTGAGATTGTACTCCTCTATCAGACGCCTGTACGCGGCAGCCTCCTCTATCGGATTCAGGTCCTCTCTCTGTATATTTTCTATCAGAGATATCTCCATAACCTCCCTTGGCGTATACTCCCGTATGATGACAGGAACTTCCTTCAGTGAGGCAATTCTGGCTGCCCTCCACCGGCGTTCACCGGCTATGATTTCGTAATAGTCATCCTTTTTTTGAACAATCAGCGGCTGTATGATTCCAAACTGTTTTATTGAATCTGCAAGTTCCTGAAGTGCATCCTCGTCAAAATTTCTGCGGGGCTGCCCCCGGTTCGGCTCCACCTTCGAAAGAGGTACCATGACAGGTGAACCTTCTTTGCCCGGCAGATTCAGCTCTTTAGCTTCTTTACCGTCGTATACCACGGATTCGTCCGCGGCTTTTTTCTTCTGAACTGCCGCTTTCTTCTTACTGCCGGATGATTTATTATTAACGCCCTTCTTCTCTTCCTCTGCCGGATCAGAAGGCACTTTTCCCGATGATGCGGATATCAGCAGATCCAGTCCCCGCTGTCCCAATCCACTTCTCTTTGGCATGATTATCTCCTATATACTACTATATTATTTTTTCCGGTAATGGTACCGGATCACTTTCTTTGCCAGGGCGTCGTATGCTTTCGCACCGGATGACTTCGGATCATACTCTGTGATCGGCATACCATAGCTCGGGGCCTCAGCCAGACGTATATTTCTCGGTATGACAGCTTTATAGATCTTCTTGTCAGTATTCTGCTCTACATTCTCTACAACCTGGTTCGCGAGATTCGTCCTGCTGTCATACATAGTGAAAACTATACCCTCAATAATCAGATCCGGGTTAAGTCTGTCCGATATCAGCTTAACCGTCTGCATAAGCTGCGCCAGCCCTTCCAGCGCATAATACTCACACTGCAGCGGCACAAGAACAGTATCTCCCGCACACATGGCATTCAGCGTCAGTATATTCAGTGATGGCGGGCAGTCGATTATTACAAACTCGTAATTCTCCCTGATCCGGTATAACTCATCCTTCAGAATGGTATTCCTGTTCTCCTTCTCCGACAGCTGTATCTCACAGGCTGCCAGATTGACATCAGACGGAATTACGGACAGCTTAGGTCTCACATTCGGTATCACAGAATCTTCGATACGTGCCTCACCGAGCATCACATCATAGATATTCCTGTTGTTTTCATCTATCTGAATGTCAAATCCGCTTGATGCATTGCCTTGCGGATCCATGTCGATCAGGAGAACACGCCTCCTGCGAGATGCCAGACTTGCGGCAAGATTAATGGCTGTTGTCGTTTTACCGACCCCACCCTTTTGATTTGCTATAACGATAGTACGATTCATTATTCACACTCCCCCATTAGTGTATAGATAATATAACACAGTGTCGCTTCACAGAAAAGAGTTTTGTTTGTTTCACGTGAAACTTTTCAGCTGTGGATTGTTTCACGTGAAACATTCAGGCCGTGCGACTACAATAATTCTTTTTTGTCTGTGGAAGTGTTCACACATTTGAAGTATACTAATACTGCGCTAAAGCGTGATTCTTAATGCATCGTTTGATGCTCTGCGCGAAGCTTTTTGTGGGGAGGTTAATCTATGGCAAGCTTTTCTGAATCAGTCAAAACAGTATTGAAGCTTGATTTGTTTGCGCTTGGTATTATGCATGTGTCAAACCGTAATATTTCATCCATGGCTTTGACAAACAATATGCTTAAGACGGGTGTTGGAAAGTACTACAGATGGAATCATGGTGATGTATTCTACCATAAAACCGGCAGCGGAAGTCCTATTGTTCTTCTTCATCACCTTGATCCTGCCTTTAGTTCTTATGAATGGAACGAGATCGTAGATCAGCTTAGTTCCGACCACACGGTCTACTCCGTTGATCTTCCCGGATGCGGCAGATCCTTCAAGGATAATACGGCATACACCAATTATTTCTATGTTCTGTTCCTTACATCATTTATCAAGAATATCGTCAAGAAGAAATGCACAGTGATTGCGAGTGGATATTCATCGTCTTTCGCGATTATGACAGCTTCAATGAATGACTCATTGATTGGAAAGATAATTGCTGTGAATCCAAGCAGTGTTAAGGAACTCATGCAGACAGAAAGCAAGAGATCAAAAACTGCCTCCACCATACTCTCTCTGCCTGTTGTCGGAACATCTGTGTACAACATCTCTGAATCCAGAGATAATATTGATCTTGCGTTTACCGAGAAATATCTGTACAATCCGTTCCGCTCTCAGAAGAGATTTGTCACTGCATTCTATGAGGGTGCTCATTTTAATGAAAGCAACGGAAAATATCTGCTTGCCTCGATCAAGGGAAAGTATATGACGGTCAACCTGAGAAAAGCTCTTGTTAAGGCCGGTGATAAGCTCATCATCATCTATGGAGATAACGCTGACAACGCCAGGAAGATTGCTTCAGGATATCAGAGCATAAACCCATCCGTTAAAGCATTAGCTGTAAGCAGTACAAAGTTCCTGCCTCATATGGAACGGCCAGAGGCATTTATGGATGTTTATAAAGCTTCACGCAAGCTGTGAGCATAGTTTTTCTGCAGGGTAATGAAATGAATACGGAACCTTCGGACGCGGTGCACGATTGACGAAGTCCGTGTGAATGGCTGGCTTTTGGCACTGTAATCATCATGATGTTAATTATGACAGGGGATCCCGTGACGGGGTCCCCGCTTTTCTTGGATACTTATTCGGAGTAGGCCGTTCTTTTCTGATCTTTATGAAAGTCCTTATTATATCCGTCCCCGGGAGCGGGAGAGAAGAGACCTCAGGTCTTCCTCCGCCAAGAATACTTATAGCGTGCTGTGCCTGTTTCAGTTCATCGTCAACGTCAGATGATTTATAGGATATGAATGCTCCGTCTGTTTTTACGAACGGGATGCAGTATTCACTCAATGATGAAAGATTTGCAACAGCGCGGGACACAACAAGATCAAATGATTCTCTGTAATCGCTTTTCCTGCCAAGATCCTCCGCTCTGCCATGAACCGCGCAGATTCCTGAAAGTCCGAGCCTGTCTATAACATCGTTCAGAAACAGGATTCTCTTGTTAAGAGAATCAGCAAGTACTATGTCAAGCTCAGGATAGGCAATCTTTAGAGGTATTCCCGGAAAGCCTGCACCTGTTCCCATATCAAGCACACGAATACCGTCCCTCAGATCTGCTGCTCCTGCAATTAGCAGGCTGTCCAGGTAGTGACGTGTCTGAACCTCTCCCCATTCAGTGATTGCCGTGAGATTCATGACTCTGTTCTTCTCCTCAAGAAGTCTATAATAAGTCACGAATTGTTCTGTCTGCTTTGAAGACAGATGCATACCCAGAGCTTCACATCCATCGACTAATATCGATATATCATACATATCTATTACTTTCGATACGTTATCCATCTTCTGCCCTTCAAATATGGTGATTACAGCGCCAAAGCCTGACCTCAGCGCAGGCTTAGTCGCACACCGCTTCCGAAACATAAGAAACTTAAGTGTGATATCCCTTCAGATATATAAGCAGTACCGATATATCCGCAGGATTGACGCCCATGATACGTGACGCCTGGCCTATCGATGACGGACGGATATCCTTCAGCTTCTGTCTGGCTTCATTTCGCAGACTTGGCACTGTGTCATAGTCAAGGCTGTCAGGTATCCTCATATTCTCTGTCTTTCTGAACTGTTCTACCTGCTTTTTCTGCCTCTTGATATATCCCTCGTACTTTATCTCGATGTTGACCTCTTCCTGTACATCGTCAGGAAGTGACGGACGATCCGGATCAAGCGGGGCAAGTTTCCGGTAGTCCAGCTCCGGTCGTCTGATAAGCTCCGCCAGGGTCGCTGAGCCGAGCAGGGGTGTACTGCCTGCCTGCTTAAGATAAATCCCGGCTTCTTCACCTGCACCGATAACTATACTGTTTACCCGCTCAATCTCCGCGCGTATAAGCTCCTTCTTTTTCAAAAAACGTTTGTATCGATCTTCGTCGATAAGTCCTGCCCTGTATCCCTTCTCCGTAAGACGCAGATCCGCGTTGTCCTGGCGGAGGAGAAGCCTGTACTCAGCGCGGGATGTCATCATCCGGTAAGGCTCATGATTTTCCTTTGTGATAAGGTCATCAACCAGGACTCCGATATAACCCTCCGACCTGTCAATCCTGAGGCTGTCCTTCCCGAGTATCTTCATCGCGGCGTTTATTCCGGCGTACAATCCCTGGGCCGCAGCCTCCTCGTAACCTGAACTGCCGTTGAACTGTCCTGCTGAGAACAGTCCGGGTATATGCCTGAACTCGAAGTTTTCCTTCAGCTGAAGCGCATTGATACAGTCATACTCGATCGCGTAAGCCATCTTTACGATGCGGGCGTGTTCGAGTCCCGGTACAGTACGGTACATCCTGACCTGAACATCTTCAGGCATGCTGCTGGACATACCGTCAATGTACATCTCATCAGTATCACGGCCCTGCGGTTCGACAAAAACCTGATGTGACTGCTTATCGGAAAACCGCACAACCTTATCTTCGATCGAAGGACAGTAGCGGGGCCCCGTTCCGGTTATTTTTCCCGAAAAGAGGGGAGAGCGGTCCAGATTCTCTCTGAGGATCCTGTGTGTCTCTTCATTGGTATGTGTCAGATATACAGGAACCTGTTCTATCTGCACTTCAGACGGATCTGTCTCAAATGAAAAAGGAATAACGGGAACGTCTCCGTCCTGCCTTGTCATCCTGGTATAATCAATAGTCTTACCGTCGATTCTTGCCGGCGTCCCTGTCTTAAACCGGTGAATATCGATACCATGCCCGCGGAGGGAATCCGTCAGGTGATCAGCCGCCTGCATAGCGTTCGGTCCCGTCGGAACACACACGTCGCCATAGATGCACACAGCGTTCAGATATGTTCCCGTACAGAGGACAGCTGCCCTGCAATGCCACAATGTACCTGATATAGTCCTGACGCCGGTAAGATTATTCTCATCATCCGTGACGATATCGGTAACCTCCTGCATGCGGATCTGAAGATGCTCCTGTCTCTCAAGAGTTCTGCGCATCCTGGATGAATACGCGGCCTTATCAGCCTGGGCTCTGAGAGAGTGAACCGCAGGGCCTTTTGAGCGGTTAAGCATCCTGCTCTGAAGAAACGTGTGATCAATGCACCTTGCCATCTCTCCGCCAAGCGCGTCTATCTCACGCACAAGATGTCCCTTCGAACTTCCTCCGATATGAGGGTTGCACGGCATCATGGCTATTGACTCAACACTCATCGTAAACAGCACTGTCTCAAGACCGAGTCTGGCGCATGCAAGGGCCGCTTCACACCCGGCGTGTCCGGCGCCGACTACAGCCACATCTACATACTCTTCAAGACCTGCTGAACCCATTGAATTATCTCCTTACTTTCCCATGCAGAACCGGCTGAATATCTCATCTATCAGATCTTCCCCGACTTCCTCTCCGATTATAGTTCCGAGCGCCTCATATGCGTCCATCAGATCGACAGCGAAGAAGTCCTCGCTCATCTGTGCTTCAAGGCTCTCACATACCCTCTCAAGGCTCTCACACGCCTGCGCAAGAAGCAGCTTATGCCTGGCATTGGTGATAACGACCTCATCATTCCACGACAGTTTACCATGAAAGAATAGATCTTTCAGTATCATAATGAATTCGTCATAGCCTGAGCCGTCAAGGGCGGAGAAGGGAAGTATCCTGACCTCACGGCGAATATTGTCTTCAGAAGCACTATATTCATTTATGATTGTCTCTGGCGAACCGGTTCCGCCTTCATTGTCCTGATAAGGATGATCCAGAAGCGCCCGGACATCATCCTCGCAAGTTACTGTCTCAAGATCAGATTTGTTTAGAAGGATGATGCCACGCCTGCCGGACAGGAGAGAAGCGATACGTATGTCATTTTCATCAAGAGGAACTGATGAATCGACAATCCACAGTATGAGATCAGCATCTTTTAATGCGCGCTCGGCCCGCTCGACTCCGATTTTCTCAACCTCATCGCTTGTATCCCTGATTCCGGCTGTATCTGTCACCAGAAGAGTGATTCCCTGCAGATTGATGGTCTCGGTGAGAAGATCCCTGGTCGTCCCCGCTATGTCGGTTACTATAGCGCGCTCCTCTCCGAGAAACAGATTCAGCAGAGAACTCTTGCCGGCATTCGGCTTTCCGACAATCACTGTACGGATTCCCTCAGACGCCAGTCTTCCATCCTCAAATGAACTCATCAGACGCCCGATCATTTCCTTCCATTCAGAGAGCTTATCCCTGAAATGAGGAAGATGCGGAGTAAAATCAAGGTTCTCCGGATCGTCCAGCGACGCTTCTATATGAGACGCTTCGTACAGTATTTCTGATCTAAGTTCACTGATCTTATTATACAGAGAACCGCGTACCTGACTCACCGAATTTCTGAGCGCGTATTCATTCTTTGCCTCAATCAGGTCCATGACAGCTTCCGCGCGGGAGAGATCGATCCTGCCATTGATAAAAGCTCTCTTCGTATATTCACCAGGCTCTGCCGCACGAACCACAATACTGTTATCTGACCCTGGATAACTGTCACAGTGAAGTACCGCGTCCAGAACCTTCTTCATGGCGAGGATTCCTCCGTGACAGTTGATCTCAACGGTGTCCTCAGCGGTATATGTTCTAGGGGCGCGCATGACGCTCACCAGAACCTCATCTATCACACCGCCTTCACGATCGAAAATATACCCATAATGAATGGTGTGGCTGACGGCATCGGACAGCTTCTTTCTGCCGCCGGGAGATCTGAATACTATATCAGCGGCCGCGACAGCATCCGGACCTGATATCCGTATGATACCGATCCCTGACTCACTTACCGCGCTGGATATCGCGGCGATAGTGTCATGCATGCTCTTATACATTTTTATACTTCCTTATCACTGATGTCAGGATCCATCGCGAGCCCGGACTGTACGATGAAGACAATCTTGTTGTTACTCGCGTATCCCATAACTGAAGTCACGGGTATCGGGATATTGCGCAATGAAGAATAAAACCCGCGTCCCATCTCAAAACGACAGGACACGGGAATCCGCACAATTAAAAGGATACCGAATATATCAGCATTTCCTTAATTATAATAATACTCACTCTCCGGTTGAATCCGCGCTTCCCGTATCAGGAATCTGAACAGGATCCATATCAGAATTGCCGGAATAGTTGTCATCACCGCGGCGCCTGCTGTAGCCTCTGCGGTTTCCCCTTCCGGATCTGCGGTATCCTCCGCGATAGCGCTTCTCACCGTACTTGCGGTCAAGCGCCTCCAGATCAGCGTCAGCCCTCAGAGTAACCACCACCTTACGGTCAGGCTCCTCGCCTTCACTGTGAGTGGTTACGAAAGGATCATCCTGCAGTGCCGAGTGAATGATGCGCCTCTCATAAGGATTCATCGGCTCGAGATATACATTCTGACGGGTCTTTCTGACCTTAATGGAAATGTTCTTGGCCAGGTTCTCGAGTGTAGCCTTGCGCCTCTCCCTGTAATTCTCTGTGTCAAGCTTCACTCTAACGTAAGTCGCGCTTCCCTTATTGACAACAAGGCTTACAAGATACTGAAGAGAATCCAGCGTCTGACCGCGCTTCCCGATCAGTATACCCATATCATCGCCGTTCATCTGGATGTTGAGAACTTCACCGTCATAGCTGCTGACAAGCTCTACATCCATTCCCATCGCGCTGTATACATCTCGAAGGAAATTCTCAGCCTTATCGATCGCTTCCTGAGGATTCTCAAGAGGCTTGATCTCTCTTTCACGTCTCCCTGAAGCAGGCTTTACCTCAGCAGTCTCCTGTTCGTTATCTCCCGCATCAGGCTCTTCAGTATGAGTTTCTCCGCCCTGAGCCTGTTCAGCCGCTGCATTTGCTGAAGCCGGCTCATCTCCGGATGTATGTGTCTCCTCAGCATTTTCAGCAGACGGTTCATCTGCTTCTCCGGCCCTGTCATCTTCTTTCCGGGAAGACGCTCTCGCAGCTGCCGCGGCAGCTTCCTCTTCAGCCTTGATCTTCAGGCGCTCAGCCTCAAAGTCAGCCTCTGTTTTGACTCTGACCTCGATGACGGCATCCTTCTGCCCGATACCGAGAAAACCTTTTGATTCATGCTCGATTACCGTATATACGATATTGTCACTGGTAACTCCAAACCTGATGGTCGCGTTGGTAATAGCGTCCTCAACCGTCTTCCCAGTGACCCTGATTAATTCACTCATAGGTTGTTTTCCTCCACGCTCATCTTACTTCTTGCGGTGTTTTTCATTGTATTCCGCGACCATATTCGCCTTCTCCGCCAAAGATCCCGGACGTACATTATCCTTCTTTGTAACCGCGCTCTCATCGAGTCCTGTCGCTGCTTTCTGCATCTTCTTCGCGCGGCTCTGGACTGTCTCAACTTTCTTGGTATTGATCGCAGCGTTCTGAGCTATCTGGGCGCCTGTAACTCCGCCCTTCTTTTCCATCTTCTTCTTGCGCTTCTCCAGATTCTTCCGGAGAATCTCTTCCATATCCTGCTTCTCCAGGCTCTTATTGATAGCGATAGTCTGAACCATACGGACAACAGCCGACATGATCCAGTAGATGCCCATACCGACAGGAAGCGTCAGACAGAAGAAAGCTGACATCAGCGGCATGACATTGTTCATAACCTTCATCGTGCCGGCCATCTGATCAGATCCCTCAGCCTGAGTATTGCCGGCCATGGAGACCTTGACCGAAATCCACTGGGTCAGGGCAGCAAGAACCGGAACAAGAATCGCGCCGATCACAAACCACACCGACGCATGATCCTTAATATAGTTCATAGGCGTGTTCGCGATATTGAGACCAAGGAAATTATTCATTATTCCTATTTTCTTCTCGGTCGTCGATATAACGCCTGACAGATCCGGGAACTTCTGCGCAAGCTCTGTCCAGTTCGCCGGACGGAATTTGTACAGTGTGTCAATAATGGTATCTGTCGTATATGATTTAGATATAGTCGTCGCCTGAATGGAAGAGGCAATTCCTTTAAGATATTCCTCAGCCCCCCCTGTCTTCAGCAGGGCGGACGCCAGATCGGTAAAGACATCCTTGACCTGTCCGACGTAAGCCGGAACATTCATAATTACGCGGTACAGCGGAAACAGGATCAGCATCTGGATCGCCAGCTGTACACATGAACCTGCAGGATTGACTCCGTATTTCGCGTATACCTGCTGAGTCTCCTCATTCATGCGCTGCATCGACGCCTGGTCTTTTTTATTCTTGTACTTTTCGCGGATAGCATTGAGCTCCGGATTCATAAGCGGCGTCATGCGCGAGAACTTCTGCTGGCGGTAGGTCAGCGGAAACATGATCATGTAGATGACGATCGTAAAGAGAATGATCGCCAGGCCGATATTCGGAATATTCAGAGCGACAAGGATCGCGAAGATTCCTGTCATGACAAATCCGAGCACCGTTGCGATCGGTCCGAGAATACCGCCGCTCTTGGTAAGTAAACTCATTTTGTATTTCCTCGTTAAGGTTGTCTGTGATATATCGTCCCAGGCCAATAATGATAATACTGAAATGATACATCAATAATCGTTATGGAACCGGATCGTATCCCCCGTGTGAGAAGGGATTGCATCTTAAAATGCGCCATCCGGCAAGTAAGCCTCCCTTAAAAGCCCCGTGTTTTTCGACGGCCTGCAGGGCATAATTGCTGCAGGTAGGATAGTAGGGGCATCGGGTGGTCTTCAGCGGAGAAAGATATCTCTGATATTTACGGATCGACCAAAGCATGATCTTCTTCACGTCTTTCCCCCTTCTCCGCATTGTTATCTGTAATCTCTGCTCTTTTCCCTAGGGCGAGCAGCGCGCGCTCAACAGTAAAGAAATCACTTTCTTTCGCGCCCGGCCTGACCAGCACTATAAGATCAAGCCCTCTGTCGAATTCCAATTCGTGAAGTCTGTAGCTTTCCCTGACAAGTCTTGTCAAATGATGGCGGACTACGCTGTTGCCGACCTTCTTGCTGACCGATATGCCAACACGGTTTGTATCAGCACCCTTTCTTCTGAGTACATACAGAACCAGTGTACGGTTAGCGTAGGACTTTCCCTTCTGATAGACGATTGAGAAATCCCCGGTCTTCTTTAAACTCTCTGAATATTTCATAAATATCCTGACGTGAAAAGAGAGTTTCGAACGTTGTCTCGAAACTCTCCCTAACCTTCCTTACGCGGAAAGAACTTTTCTTCCCTTGGCTCTTCTGGCCCGGAGAACCTTCCTGCCGCCCTTTGTACTCATCCTGCTGCGGAAGCCATGGACTTTCGATCTCTGCCTCTTCTTCGGCTGAAACGTCATCTTCATCAGTCAAACACCCCC
>AUXO016529818.1_pt1 | contig 13064 bp, 13 predicted proteins | sample 768731 | NCBI WGS metagenome assembly AUXO01 (sample SAMN02715735, study PRJNA202380) | gut metagenome | biome: sheep rumen | host: Ovis aries | place: New Zealand: Palmerston North
TTAACAAGAGCAGGGATTGGCAATTTTATATTAGTTGACAAAGATGTTGTAGATGAGACTAACATCAATAGGCAGCTTGTAGCATTAACAAGTACTATTGGAAAGAATAAAGTTGATGTAATGGCTGAGAGAATGATGGATATAAACCCTGATGTTAAGATAAAAAAGTATAAAGAATTCTTTTTACCAAATTCTCCTCATGATATGTTTGATGATGACATAGATTATATCGTTGATGCAATAGATAATGTTAGTGCAAAACTTGAGTTGATAAGAGTAGCAAATGAAAGAGGTTATAGAATAATGTCTTCAATGGGGGCTGGAAATAAACTAAACCCAACACAATTAGAGGTGGCGGATATATATGATACTCAAATATGTCCATTAGCTAAAGTAATAAGAAGAGAAGTAAAGAAGATGGGAGTAGAAAAGCTAAAGGTTGTATATTCTAAAGAAAATCCCATTAAAGAATTCAATGACAGTAATGTATGTGGAAGTGTTTCATTTGTACCATCTGTGGCTGGATTAATAATAGTAAGCGAAGTGGTTAAAGATTTAATCAAAGAATAATAATATAAAAAGCATTTACTATATGGTAAATGTTTTTTCTTTTTGGTGATATTTTAGTAACAATTGTGATAATGCATAGGATAATTTTTATAAAAATTTGTAACAATTATTGAAAAATAAATATCACTAAAATATAATCAAGTTAATTTAAAATTATTAGGGAGGAATTGTACATGAAAAAATTTATTAGCGAATTTATTGGTACTGCAGTACTTGTTTTATTTGGCTGTGGTATCGCAGTTGTTTCTGGTGGAGATTTAGTAGCAACTGCTTTAGCATTTGGATTATCAATTGTAGCAATGGCATACGTTATTGGTAATATCTCTGGATGTCATATCAATCCTGCCGTATCACTTGCAATGCTAATTAACAAAAAAATGACTGCTTCAGAATTTGTTCAATATGTAATTGCACAAGTGCTAGGAGCTTTTGCAGGAGCAGGTATTCTTTATGGAATACTTTCTGCAACAAAAGATGGAGTTACTGGACTTGGAACAAATGGATATGGAGAAGCTAGTGCAATGGGCTTAGGATTGGTAGGAGCAATTTTTGTTGAAATTATTTTAACATATGTATTTATCTACACAATATTAGGTGTTACATCAGATGAAAATAAGTCTTCAGTTGCTGGAATAGTAATTGGACTTGTGTTAACATTTGTACATTTATTAGGAATAAAATTAACTGGAACATCAGTTAACCCAGCTAGAAGTATAGCTCCTGCAGTTATAATGGGGGGAGCAGCATTAAAACAACTATGGGTATTTATAGTAGCCCCATTATGCGGATCAGCATTAGCTGCTATAACATTCAAATATTTAAATACAGAAAAACCAAATGAAAAAGTAGTTTCTAGAAAGAAATAAAATAACTTATACATAAAGGGACGTTTTGCTTATAGAAAGTAAGACGTCTCTTTTTTTAAATATATGTGGTCAAAAAAATGTCACTATGATATAATTTCTAAAAGTTTAGTTAGAAGGAATTATTATGTCTTCAGAAATATTATATTTAAAATCAAAAACCAATATTCAATGTAAGATCTGTGACAAATGTTGTAAGTATAGAGGAGATATTAAAATAACCCCAGTAAATGTTGTAGAAATTTCTAAAATGCTTAATTGTACGATTGAGGATTTTTTATATTTATATACTGATAAAGTAAAAGGTGAGGAACCTGAAATTGTACTAAAAACAATTGGCAGAGAAAAGGTGTGTATATTTAATGATTCAGATACAAATAAATGTATGATACAAAAGGTTAAACCTATGCAATGTGTAGTATTTCCACTGGTGCCTGTTGATTTGAAACAAGATTTCTTTACTAATTCTGGACAATGTGTGGTTAAAACTAAAAAGGAAGTATCTGTAAATCGTTGGTTAAATGGAAATAATAATATTTATAAAAGGCATAAGGAATCAACAATTGAATGGATTTCTTTTCTGGAACAATATCAGCCAATTTGGAAAAATTTGACAAAAAAGGAAAAAAGAAATATACATGAATTGTTGTATTTAAATTATAATTTCCACGAAAATGTGGATAAACAATTGCATAATAATATTCAAGCAGCTATAAAAATCTTGGAATTAAATTCAAGAATAAAAAATGATAGAAGAGGAGAGTAGTTATGAAAAATTTATTAAAAGTTCAAAAGTGCTTAAAATGTGGAGCAACAGTTGTTACAAAGGAAGAGTGCACATGCGGAAGTGATTGTGGAATTCAATGTTGTGGTGAAAAAATGACAATGTTGGAGCCAAACACTGTTGATGCATCATTTGAAAAACATATTCCAAATTATGAATTGGTTGAAAATGATATTTTGGTATCAGTTAATCACCCAATGGATAAAGATCACTACATTCAATGGATTGCATTAGTAAAAGAAAACAAAATGCAAATGATAGATTTATATCCAGAAGGTGATGCAATTGCTAGATTTCCGTATATACCACATTCAACAATATATGCAATGTGTAATAAACACCAATTGTGGAGCAAAGATGTAGATTAATATATAATGAGGAAAAAGTATGGATAAGAGGAAAGTTAAATTATATGCAAGAAGAGTAGCATTAATAATGGGGTTGGTTATTATAATTGTTGCAATTGGTTTTCTAGCACATAAATTAGCAAGCCCAAAAACTCATGAAAAGGTGGCAGAGGTTAATTCTGTTGAAAGTGATGAAGTTAATGTGGTTGAAGCTGAAAAGTTACCACCTAGAACATTTACATTGACAGGATTAGGTGATGTAATGTGTCACAACACCCAATATAAAGACGCATATGTGAGTGCAAGTGGAACATATGATTTTAATTATGTGTTTGAGAATATTAAAGACTTAACCTCACAAGATGATATTGCTATAGCAAATTTAGAGACTACATTTGCAGGACCACAGGTGGGATATAGTGGATATCCTACTTTTAATACACCTGATGCTTTGGGTGAAGCATTAAAAAATATTGGAGTAGACGTACTATCAACAGCCAATAACCATTGTCTTGATAAAGGGTATAATGGATTATCTAGAACATTAGATGTATTAGATCAATTAGGAATTGATCATGCTGGCACAAGTAGGACCGCTGAAGAGCAAGTTAAAACTTTAATAAAAGAAATAAATGGTATTAAGGTTGCAATTTTAAGTTTCACATATGATACAAATGGTATTACTCCGCCATCTTCAAAACCATTTTGCGTTAATTACATAAATAAAGATTTTATAAAACAAAGAATAGATGCAGCTAAAAGTGATGGTGCAGAAATTATAATAACCTGTATGCATTGGGGAATAGAGTATCAAACCAAACCAAGCGCAGAGCAAAAGGATTTGGCAGATTTCTTATTTAAGAATGGAGTAGATATAATTTTAGGAAATCATGCACATGTAATAGAGCCATTTGAAACAAGAGAAGTAACAATGGATGATGGAAGTATAAAACAATGTTTTGTTGTTTATGCAATGGGAAATTTGGTTGCTAATCAAAATCAAGTTAATACCCGTGACAATATTATCATGCATATGAAGGTGACAATCGATTCTGATGGAAAAACATTGATAGATGATATAACATATACCCCAATATATATTTATAAGAATCCAAACGTTGGTATTAGACAATTCAAACTATTAAAAATTGATGGTGAGATTGCAAACTACGAAGCTGGTGCAGCTAACAAAGTTAGTGCATCTTTGTATAATACTCTAAAAGAGGAACGCGGGAGGATTAATAAGATATTAGGTCAATAGAAAAGAGGACATTTTGGAAAGAGATAAGAAAATAATAACAACCAGTATAAAGGGAATAATAGTAAATTTCTTTTTGGTAGTATTTAAAGTTTCAGTTGGATTATTAAGTAAATCCATTGCTATAATTTTAGATGGAATCAATAATTTTACAGATATGATTTCATCTCTAGTTACAATTATCGGAACGGTAATTGCAGGAAAGAAACCAGATAAAGAGCATCCATATGGGCATGGAAGAATAGAATATTTTGCATCAATGATTATTTCAATAATTATATTATATGCTGGTGTATCCGCATTGAGTGAATCAATTAAAGCTATAATACATCCAAGTCAAGTCGATTATTCAAAAATAACCATTGTGGTAGTACTAGTATCAATTTTGGTAAAAATTATCTTAGGGACATATTTTAAAAAAGTTGGAGAAAAGATAAACTCCGTTAATTTAGTTTCTTCTGGGAAAGATGCTTTATTTGATTCAATATTGTCGTTAGCTACATTTCTTGGAGCAATGATGTATATCTTTTTAGGCTGGAATCTTGAAGGATATTTAGGTGTAGTTATTTCACTTTTCATTATAAAGACAGGAATTGAAATTATTAAAGAGGCAATAGATAATCTTATTGGTGTTCGTATTGATCCAGACTTATCTAAAGAATTGAAAGATAGAATTAATTCCTATGATAAGGTTGAAGGAGTGTATGACTTAGTACTTCATAATTATGGCCCACTAAATATGATTGGCGCTGTACATGTTGAGCTTCCGGACTATATGGAGGCAAGAGATATTCACAAATTAACAAGAGAAATCGAAACAGAAATATATAAAGAATACAAAATAGTTTTAACGATTGGAATATATGCATCAAATACTTCGGATAGAAAGGCTGCAAATATAAAGAAAGAATTAGAAAAAATAGTTGAGAACTATCCAACAGTTATCCAAATACATGCTTTCTATTTGGATAAAGATAAAAAAATGATAACATTCGATATAGTTGTATCATTTGATGATAAGAATCCTAATAAAACAAAAGAAAACATCATTAATGAGCTATCTAAAAAATATCCAGACTATAATTATAATGTAATTATTGATAACGATTTTTCAGATTAAAAAAGTACCCATTAGCATAAGCTAGTGGGTATCTTTTACTTTATTGTTATTTTTTTTATTCAATAAAATGCTATTTACCATTACAACTATTGCACAAATAGCAATTGGAAAATAGAAAGAAACTGTTCTGTTTAAAATCATAGCACTGCCACAAACTCCCGTTGGGTAAACGGCACCAAATATAAGTAAAAATACAATTTCACTAATACCAATTGAGCCAGGAAGTGGGATTGCAGAAACTGATGTAAACAAAAGTGCTTGCATAGTAACAATTCTAATTATTCCAACGTCATTGAATCCAAATGCTCTATACACAAAATAAGGAACAGTATAATATGAGATTAGTTGGAATAAAACTATTACTAGTGATCTTAAAAATATTCCTTTATGAGTTTTTATAAATCTAGAGCTTCCATTATATTGTTTAAGCCAATGCATCATTGCTTGTTCTTTGGCTTCAATATTTTTAATTCTCAATAATTTCATTACCTTTATTGCAAAGCGTACCATCTTTTTTGATAATCTTCTAGAAAATATACCAGCTAGCATTAGAAATAGGGCACAACTGCACATAAATAATCCAAGTGCAAATACTAAGAGCAATTTCCAATTCATTAACTTGTAATTTACTATCGCTCCAATAATGCCAAGTGTTATTTCGATTATTTGAAAGCAGCAAAATTCAATCAATAGAGCTACAGTTCCATGTGCGGTTTTGTAATTTTCTTTATGCATATAATAAATCTCTACAGGTTGTCCTCCAGTAGCAGCAGGAGTAATTGCACTAAAGAATGAACCAATAAATGTGAACTTTAACATTTTTGCTATACTGATTTTTTCTTTAAACTCAGTCATAATTAATTTGACATTCAGTGCTTCAAAGAAGTAATAAAAGAACATTGCTACGAGTCCACAAGCTATATATCTTAATTTTGTTCCGGCTATTAATTGAAAAATTTCAGATGGGCTTTGATTTTTAAAAATTATATAAAAGGTTATTAATATTAATAACACAAAAACTATTATATTTTTGAGGAAATCTTTTAACTTTTCCATATATCCTCCAAGGAGTGTAAAAAATTTTTATAGTATATCGATTTTATATCAAATGATTATTATTTGCAAATTATATTTCAATATTGATGAAATCATAACTTAATGTTAAGATAAAAGCAAGTTATAAATAGCTGTAAGGAGTTTGAAATGATTGAAATAAAAGGCGTTACACAATCATACGTAACTGGAAATAAAATAATTGATAATATGAATCTTACAATAGAAGATGGTGTAATATTTGGATTTTTGGGACCAAATGGAGCAGGAAAAACCACCACTTTGGAGATGATTACTGGTGTATTAAAAATAGATGAAGGAGATATCTTGATTGATGGCAAGAGTATTATAAAAGAGCCAATAGCCGCCAAGAAACTATTTGGTTTTGTTCCAGATTCTCCAGATGCATATGAAAAATTAACGGGACTTGAGTATCTTAATTTTATAGGCGATGTATATAAAGTAGATACTAAAACTCGTATGGAAAGAATTACAAAACTAGCTAAAGAATTTGAAATATATGATAGCTTAAAAAGCAGAATACAAAGCTATTCCCATGGAATGAAACAGAAATTACTTATTATTTCAGTTCTTTTATATGAGCCTAAAAATTGGATTTTAGATGAACCAATGGTCGGTTTAGATCCAAAAGCTGCATTTATTTTGAAAAATCTAATGAAAGAGCATAGTCAAAAAGGAAATACAGTATTTTTCTCAACTCATGTTTTAGAAGTGGCAGAAAAAATATGTGACAAAATTGCAATTATAGATAGTGGCAAAATTATTTTTGTTGGAAACATAGATGAATTACATCAAAAATTAAATTCAGAAGATTCATTAGAAGAATCATTCTTAAAACTAATTGAAAAGTAGGAGAAAAATTTGAGAACATTAACTAGTATTATTTATAAAAATACCAAGCGAACAGATAGATTAGACGGAAACCAAACGATTAGAGCATTGCTGTCAATATTATCATTTTTAATAGTATTTGGTTCACTGGCAGTTATTATGATTCTTGCATCTGTATATGCAACATATAAGCTAAAACAAATCGAGCAATCATATGCTTTTGTGAGTTTGATGTTATTATTAAATTTTGTAATATTATTTGCCAAAAGTATATTTGAAAGTTTGAATGTTTTATTCTTCTCGAAAGATTTGAAGTTGCTAAACCGAATGCCAATAAAATCAATTGATATAGTGCATGCTAAGTTTATACGTATGATTACATCAGAGTATGAGATGGAACTAATAATGCTTGCAATTCCAATGATTGTATATGGAGTGATGATGAATTGTGCTTTGAAGTTCTATATTTTTGTTGGGGTAGCATTATTAGTAATTCCAATTATTCCAATTGTATTAATTTCAACTATAATTGCTGTGATTATGCTTTTTACAAACAAAATAAAGAATAAAACCAAAACAATGTACATTACTATAATTGCAACAATAATTGTATTAAATATTATTATTGCAATATTGAGCCCTAATGCTCAAATGGATTTAGATACTTTTAGAAATGCAATTACCGGAGCAAATGGGTTAGCGCTTACGATTGCTAACAGATTTATAGTTATAAGACCAATCATTAACTCTTTAGTTTATTATGAAATACCAGAAGGAACAAAGTATTTATTAATATATGTGGTAGAAAATATACTATTTTATGTTGGGGCTTTGGCAATTATTTCACCAATTTATTTAAAGGGAACTATTGGTACAACATTAAATAGTGAAAGAAGAGGTGGAAATAAAATAGAGCTAAGTGTAAGTGATTTTAAGAAAAGAAATAGCTCTATAGCATATATTTTGAAAGAATTTAAATTAATTTGTCGTTCACCTATATTTTTAATTGAGTGCTTATTTTGGCCATTGATCTGCCCAATAGCTGTTTTTATAGTGGCATTATTAATGACTTGGGCAGCAAACAAGTTGGGAGTGGATATAATTATTATTACATTAAAAAGAATTAATACATCTTGGGGAAGTGCTATTTTTCTATGTATAGCACAAGTATTTTTTATGATGAATTTTAATTCGATAATCTCATTTAGTAAAGAGGGAAGATGGTCAATATTATCAAAAACAATTCCAATAGAACTAGATAAACAATTTTCGTTAAAGACATTTGTAGGAAAATTGACAAATTTTCTAGGAATTATAGTTGTAGTTTTATGGTACTATCTATGCAGCAAGAATATTATTAGGACAATTGCTCTATTGATTTGCTGTATACAATTAAGTGATATTGGAGAAAAATTTAAGTTATATATAGATTTGAAAAACCCAAAAATTACATGGGAAAGCGAATATACAATGATGAAGCAAAATACCAATGTTATGTATGAGTTGTTTTATACATTATATGTAATGGGGTTATTAGTTGTAATTGCGTTTGTTATTCGAAATGTAAGTATTTTCTTTGTTACGATAATGATTAGCTTATATTTAATAAATATTATAACTTCATTTATGATAGAAAAGGCTCAAAATAAGCTTTTTGAAAAGATTTATTGAAAAAGAGGCTTTTGCGGTGTATAATGGTATTGTATAGTAATATACACGTTACAGCAATACTTGTTCACTGCAGTTGGTGAATGAGTCACATGACACTAGCCCAGTGTCAGAAAGGAGAACGGAATGACATACAAAATTAGTCTGAGACCGAGAGGAAAAACAACCAAGTCCAAGAGCCGGTACCTCATTTTTGCAGATGGTTCGGAAGTGGGCACATGCAGAGTGCTCAGAGATAAGAGGAACAACTCAGGACGGGGAATTTCGATTGACCGCATTACAATCTACAGCAATGTGGTTAAGAAGAAAAATCTTTCGGGAATCAGAAAATCGATATTCGAGTATTTTAAAACAAAGGGATATCGATTTGAAAAAAAGATGTTTTACTGCGAAAAGCATGGAGCTATAGTGGTATACATCAAATGAGACTTGGGCAGTCTCATGCAACTATATGGATGCTGCTGGCTTCGGCCAGTGGCATTTGTTGCTTTTATAAGAATAGACTTAATTATTATATGTGATTAATTAAGAAGGCTCACCTACATTTCGTATAGGTGAGCCTTTCTATTATTTACTAATTTTATGTTTGTTTGTAAAATTTTTTAATAATTCAATATGTTTTTCTTTATATTCCTCTAAATATTCTTTTAAAGCCTTTGTTTGTTTAAAAGGGTTTATAAATGAATATTTTTCTCTATTCTTTTGTTGTAATTCTTTTATTGATATTTTAAATTGTTCATATTTGACAATGATATCATTCTCTTTAGCATATTTTTGAATCTTCAAATAGATTCCGGTTGAGTAGAATAAGTCAATAACAATTACTCCAGAAAAGATTCCAACAAAATATGAGAAGTATAGATTTTGGCTATACCATTCTAATGCGTTAATTACATAAGGAGCAAGTACGAAATAATATAATGCGCCAATTGCTGTCCAAATAGCACTGAACAGAGGACAAATAATTCCTTTATAATTGCCCCATCTGTCACTATAATCCCATAACTTAACATTATTTTTTATAGCAATTAAACCACCGATAAATTCAATTAATGTCATTAATAAGCCCATAAGTAGTATTATTAATATTGGATTTATTCCTGACTCATTTAACCAATAATACAATAATGATAGTGTTAATAGTCCAAAGCCATATATTGGAAGATATGGACCAATTAAGAAGCCAGGGTTAACCCATTTTCCATGAACAATTCTTCTATAGAATAATTCTAGTATCCACCCTAGAGTACTTCCCATAAATACTATAAAAACTAATTCCAAAAAGATATACATATCTTTACCTTTCTTATTTAAATCTCAAAGCTCATTATATATCATTATTGGAAAAATATCAAACAAGATTATGCGAACATAGCTGGTATTGATTAAAAATGATTATTATGCTATAATCATTATGTTGTTTTTCTAATAAAGAAAGAGAGGAATAATAAATGAAAATTAAAGATGGGCTCAAAATAGTAGTATTTCTAATATTGAGTATTACCATTGTAGGAACAATTATTTTTTATACTAAAAATACAATAGGTAGTGAGATAGTTGCGGGCAAAGTTATAGCAATGACCACAGAGAATAGTCAAGATACTGTTGAGAGTGATACTTATCAACGAGATATTCAAGAGATTTCTTCAAGATCTGGTGAAAGAAAAGAAGAGTTAGAGAATCTTTTGTCAAGTGAGATGATTGAACAAGCTAAAGCAAATGCAAATACTGCAATAACAATTCCAATGGAGCAATATATTGAACTATCAGAATTAAGAATTTCAATGGGAATGGATTTGAATAAGAGAACTGGATTATCAAAAGAAGATTTTAAAACATTGATTTCAAGATGTAGAGCTGATTCTGCAAAATGGTTTTATAATAATTCAGATTTGATTTATGATTTATGCAAGAAATATAGTATAAATGAAATATTTTTCTGCGGCTTAATATCTGCTGAATCAGGATGGACAATTGCACCAAGCCACAGAGCAACTAACAATTTTACAAGTCTAATGTCTGGTGGAAAACTAATAGCATATGGATCATTAGCGCAAGGATTAGAAACATCTGCCAGAGTATTACATGAGAAATATTTGTCACCTGGAGGAAGTTTTTATCATGGTTCAACAATTCAAGGTGTTGCAAGATGTTATTGTCCAGAAGGATCATGGCCAGGACTAGTATTTGGAAGAATGCAACAATTAGTTAAATAAAAATAAACGGATGATTTTAAATCATCCGTTTTTGTTTTTGTATATTATTATGATTTTTTACTAAATAAACCTTTAAACCAATTAATTATTGATTGGAAGAATCCGGTCTTTTTTTCAATAGGTAAAGCCTTTTCATCGATAGTTGAACTACTTTGCTCTACTGGAGTTTCAACTTGAGAAATTGGTTCTACTTTATCAGATATTTCTTCATGAGCTACTCCAGAAAGATTTTTATGAGCCTCAGCATTTTCTCTTTCTAATCTAGAGAACATATCTTTTGCATCATATTGCTTTTTAGATGCTTCAATTTTTTGAGCTTCAGCTTTTTCACTTTCAATAATCATAGCACGTTGTTCAGGTGTAGCCCAGAAATCTCTAAATAGATTAGCTAGTATTGCTAGTGTTTCTGGTAGTAATACTTGATTTTCGAAAGGTTTTGTTTCATCTATAGAAAACACATGGTTTTTATCCATTTTTTCTTTAAACATATTTCTCATACTAAGCGGAACTTGATTTACATTTTCTTCAGGCATATAGCTTAAAATAGTATCTATTTCCTTATAGGCTTTATTGTAATTATCTGATTCTTGATTTTCTTTTAATACATTTTCCATAGTATATCTCCTTATAACATCACCTTATGCTAATATTATATTGGTATTAGTGCTTAAAATCAACGGATTTAAAGAATTTGTTATAAAAAAGAATTATTTGTAACATAAGTAATTTTTGATTTTTAATTAATTAAGAATTACAGTATGCGGGCTAGATATGTCTTGAATTTGATAAATGAGCATAGTATAATACTGGAGACGTTGTTAATATTGTAAAACAAAAGCATAGAAAGGAGTAGGCATGATACGAGTGAGTGCTGTGGCGTTGGTCTGGATAGTATCATTTGTAATGATGCTTCGAGAACGGTACAAGGAAGCGTATGGTTATGTAGGCGTAAACGTGATATGTGAAACTATTCTGATACTTATACTATCCGGATATGTTCCTCGGAAAAGTGCTTTTATAATTGGTGGATTGTTTCTTACAATTGTAACAACACTTAAATGGAAATATGAGGATATACGAGGAAGAAGTTTCTTTTGGGATGATGATGATTTGTATTTCCGAGGAAAAGTACATTTTATCCTTGTAAAAGGATTGTCATTTGCTGTAATAGCAATGACTCAGTTTGGACCTACTGGTTCAGAGCTGCTTGGAGTAGGGTTGTTTTATTTTGGATGGCTTTACATTTCATCAGAATTCCGTGTAGCACGTGGACTAGGAGTAGGACTTCTGGTTGTATGTATTGGTTGGTTCTTATATTCATTTGGTGTACCACACGCATGGAATATATGCACTGCCATAATTACATTTATTGCTGTAGTACTTGGTTTATTATCACTTCATACGACAAAAAATTGAACTTTGAGGATAGTTCTTATATTTTGTTGGATGTATATAAGTGCAGCAAATTTAAGAGAAAACTTCTGGTGATGTGGGTTTTGGCTGGGAATGATCAATATCTTTTCCAGCTTTTTCCATGAAAATTTTTTTATTTCTTCACATTATTTTCAAAATAGATATATATGATATAATGCAATTATTAAAAAAGGAGATGATGTAATGGAAAATAAAACTTTGATGACAGATTTTTATGAATTAACAATGGGACAGACATATTTTGATCAAGGGAAAAAGGATGAATATGTATATTTTGATATTTTCTTTAGAACTAATCCATATAATGGGGGATATACAATTTCAGGTGGATTAGACAATATAATTGACTACATTAATAATTTTCATTTTGAGGAAGAAGAGATTGAATATCTTAAAAACTTGGGAACTTTTAGTGAAGAGTTTTTAAATTATTTGAAAGAAATCAAGTTTACTGGAGATATATACAGCGTTCCAGATGGGACTGTTGTTTTTCCAAATGAACCAGTAATCACAATCAGAGCTAAGGTAATTGAAGCACAATTATTGGAAACAGCACTTTTGGCAAATTTTAATCATGGAAGTTTAGTTACCACTGTAAGTAAACGTATTACAGAAGAGGCAAAAGGAAGACCAGTTATGGAATTTGGAGCCAGGAGAGCCAGAGGAATTGATTCAGCGATCGAAGCTAGTAAGTATTCATATGTTGGAGGATGCTCTGGAACATCTAATACACTAGCTGCGATGAGATATGGTATTCCTGCACTTGGTACAATGGCACATTCATTGGTAACTGAGTCAGAAGATGAGTATGAAGCTTTTTTGAAATATGCTAAAAGTAATCCAAATAATTGTGTTTTTTTAGTTGATACATATGATACATTAAGAATTGGAATTCCAAA
>AUXO014960173.1_pt1 | contig 13063 bp, 11 predicted proteins | sample 768731 | NCBI WGS metagenome assembly AUXO01 (sample SAMN02715735, study PRJNA202380) | gut metagenome | biome: sheep rumen | host: Ovis aries | place: New Zealand: Palmerston North
AAAAATGAACCCTCCTTGTTAAACTTTTTTGTCTAACAATTTGGGTTCACTTTATTTCTATCCTAGTTTTGATAAAACAAACTCAATTTCTCCCCTGTTTTCATTATGAGTACTATCATATTTATAATATTCATCCGTGGTTATATATTTTGAAATTGCACCTAATGGATATCCTTTTTCATATTCTGGATTCTTTTTTTCTACATAATAAAATCTAGAAGATTCCCACTCATAATCATATCTTTGGTCATTATCCAATAAAACCAACGCATACTTCCACTTTGAAATTAATCTTTTCTCTCCATTAACCTCTTTTCCATATTTACTAACTAATCCTGTATAGTATTCTATCATCTCTTCGTCGGTTAGCTCTTTTCCTCCAACTCTTCTCACATGCGTGCCTGGTTGAATTTCATCTGGTACATCTTCTAAAAAAAGACTATCATCCATGGCAAATGTAGGAATTTTTATCCTATCATAAAACCCTTTTGCTTTGATATAAGCATTCTCTACGGCATTTTTTCCATTTTCCTCAACATCAACTCTATCTTTTTCTTCCAAATCTTTAATTGATATAAGCTCTATATTGTGCTCCAATAACACATCTTTAAAGCGTTTTATTTTTGCTGGATTCTTAGTTGCAAATAATACTTTTTTCATTTCACATCATCCCCTTTTCCATCATATTTTATAGGAAATTCCCAGTATTATCAAGATTATAAAAAAAATAGTTGACAATCTACATAATTCGTGTTATTATGTCGTACAATAAATGAAGAAAGGTGTATTTACATGAAAGAGATAATCTCTAATGATTTATTAGGATTGTTGTTGAGTCTCTTGTTATTAAATAAAGAGATGTTTTTTCATATGCATAAATATACCTCTCCAATTCAGATTTGTTCATTTTAGTAAATTATTAAATTTTGCTAATCATTTTTGAAATTGAAAATATTTTTAAAACATCTCTATATATTGTGAATTCAAAGCAATATGGAGATGTTTTTTTTGTACCCAAAAGGAGGATAAAACATGTATGTTATGCATCGACTCGGTTAAATCTTGTCAATAATTTTAAAATGAAAGGATTTAATGAGATGAAAAATTTTGATAACTATAAAAAACTATATGATTGGAAAAAGCCTAAAAACAGAACCTGGATGGATAACGAAATCACCCACGCCCCTATCTGGTGCAGTGTTGATTTAAGAGATGGAAACCAAGCACTCCCAAATCCCATGACAATAGATGAAAAAATAAAGTTCTTCGATTGCCTAGTTGGTATGGGATTCAAAGAAATCGAAATTGGCTTTCCTGCGGCTTCAGAGACAGAATATAATTTTACAAGATACTTAATTGAAAATAATAAAATTCCTGATGACGTTAAAATTCAGGTCTTGACACAATCAAGAGAAGAAATAATTGATAAAACATTCAAAGCAGTTGAAGGGGCAAAAAATGTTATCGTTCATTTATATAACTCAACATCTCCTATCCAACGCGATGTTGTATTTAACAAATCAAAAAATGAAGTTAAACAAATTGCAATAGATGGTGCTAAATTGATGAATGAATATATCAAGAAGTATCCACTAACTAATTGGTACTTTGAATATTCTCCAGAAAGTTTTTCAACTACAGAAATGGACTATGCAATCGAAGTAATCAATGCCGTACTAGATGTTTGGAAAGGTCACATCAATACCAAACCAATTATCAATTTCCCTGCTACTGTGGAATGCGCTACGCCAAATGTTTTTGCTGATCAAATCGAATATGTTGCTGAAAATATCACAAATCGCGATAATATGATTATTAGCATCCACTCTCATAATGACCGCGGCACCGGAGTTGCAACATCTGAAATGGCTATTCTTGCTGGAGCTGATCGAATTGAAGGTGCTCTATTTGGAAATGGCGAAAGAACTGGAAATGCAGACATAATGAATATCGCAATGAATATGTTTGTTTTAGGCGTTGATCCAGAATTAGATTTTTCACATATAAACGAAATTAAAAATATATATGAATCTTGCACAAAAATGGAAGTTGGTCCACGCCACCCTTATGCTGGAGAATTGGTGTTTACAGCCTTTTCTGGCTCTCACCAAGATGCAATTTCAAAAGGATTAAAATCTATTGAAAAAGAAAAGAAAGATTATTGGGAAGTTCCTTATCTTCCAATCAATCCAGCTCATGTTAATCGACAATATGAACCAATCATTAGAATTAATAGCCAATCTGGACGTGGCGGTGTATCATTTATTCTTGAAAATCATTATGGCTATTCTATTCCAAAAGATATGCGTAAAGAAGTTGGATACTATATTAAAAATATTTCTGATAAAAAGAAAAAAGAGTTATCAAATGACGAAATTGTTAACTACTTTAATCAAGAATATAAAAATCGTAAAGATACCATCGACATTATCAATTATTCTATAAAAAATAATGAGAATGATAATTCAACCATAGTTAATATAAGCTTTAATCAAAATTCAAAACCAATAAATATCTCAAGTTCTGGCAATGGTCCAATTGATGCTTTTATCAATGCTATTAGAAAAATTGGATATGATTTTGAATTTAAGGATTATATTCAAAAATCAAATAATGACAATTCAGAAAAATCAAAAGCTATTACCTATATAAACATCAAGCATGATGGACGTGATATCTGGGCTGTTGGAGAAGATGAAAATATTATAAAATCAAGCTTTAATGGAATTATAAGCGCTATTAATCGTATATAAATGGAGGAAACTATTATGGATATAAAAATAAATAAAACAAACACACCTAAAATGAAACCAAGTCAAGATACTGATTTAGGATTTGGTACAATCTTTACGGATCATATGTTTATTATGGATTATAATGAAGAAGAAAAATGGCATAATCCAAGAATTGAAAAATATGGAGATATAAGCATCTCCCCTTCTGCCATGGTTTTTCACTATGGTCAATCAATGTTTGAGGGAATGAAAGCATATAAATCCGACAATAACAAGGTTTATCTCTTTAGACCAACTAAAAATATTGAAAGAGCCAACAATTCAAACGTACGACTATGTATGCCTACTATTCCAGAAAAAGATTTTCTTCAAGCTATAGAAGAATTGGTTAAAGTTGATAGCGATTGGATTCCTACAAATCCTGGTGAATCGCTATATATTCGTCCAGTTATGATTGCAACTGAAGAATCATTACATGTTAGCCCATCTAAAGAATACAAATTCATGATAGTTTTATCTCCAGTTGGAGCATACTATAAAGAAGGTTTAAAGCCAGTTAAAATCTGGGTTGAAGATGAATATGTTAGAGCAATTAGAGGTGGTATTGGCGAAGCAAAAACTGGTGGCAATTACGCCGCTTCAATGGCCGCACAAGAAAAAGCCACACAAGAAGGATATTCTCAAGTGCTTTGGACTGATGGAATCGACCACAAATATATCGAAGAAGTTGGTGCAATGAATATTTTCTTTAAGATTGATGGGAAAATCGTAACACCAAAACTAAATGGCAGCATACTTCCGGGTGTTACTAGAGATTCTGTTATCCAAGTATGCAAAGATATGGGATATGTTGTTGAAGAAAGAAAAATTTCAGTTGATGAGCTTCAGCAAGCAGCTGAAGATGGCACATTAGAAGAAGTTTTTGGCTCTGGTACCGCTGCTGTTATCTCCCCTGTTGGAACTCTAAAATTTGGTAAAAAAGTTTATACAATTAATGATGGAGAAATTGGTGAAGTCAGCCAAACAATTTATGATACAATTACTGGAATACAAACTGGCAAAATTGAAGATAAATTTGGCTGGAGAATTGCAATCTAACAAACAAATAAGCCATATAGATATAATCTATATGGCTTTATTTTTTCCATTTATTAGGTAATAGATGCATTATAAATCTTTACAATAACATCATTTAAAATTGTGTCAAATTCTTCTTGTGATTGATTTACTCTTAAATCTTGAAGTAATGCTCTTGAGAAGCTTGCAATCATTTTATTATTTTTAGCTAATTTCTCAACAGCTGTATCAACATCATATCCTCCTGATAGAGCTACAATTCTTACAACTGCTTCATAATCATATAAATCAAGATATAAGTTTTCTTTTGATGGAATTGTAAATTTGAACATTATCTTGTCATTTACATTCCAGCTTTCTAATTTATTGATTATAGCATTCTTTAAAATTGTTTCACACTCTTCTTTTTCAGGAGAATGAATATCTACCTCTGGTTCTATAATTGGAACTAATCCATTATCACAAATTGTTTTAGCAAATGCAAATTGTTGCTCAACAATTTCTTCAATTCCTTTTGGATTTGCTTCATATATAACAGATCTCATTTTTGTTCCAAATACATTCTTTCTAACAGCTTCTTGACATTGCTCTACAAGATTTGGAATATCTTTCATCAACTTAACACCATCAGCTTGGTCTTGTAGACCTTTATCTACTTTTAAGAAAGAAATTATTTTTTTATTATTCCATAAATAATCTGCTGTATATTCGTCATCAATTTTAGACATCATTGTTTTTTCGAATAAAATAGCTCCTATAATATGCTCATTTGTAAATGATTTACTTGTAAATACTCTTTTTCTCATCTCATGAATTAAATCAAACATTTCTTCATCTGAAGAATATTGATCTGCTGGAATTCCATATGCTGCTAATGTCTTACTACTGCTACCACCACTTTGATCTAAAGCAGCTATAAATCCTTTTCCATTTTTCATTAATTCAAGCTTATTTTCGTCCATAATGTATACCTCTTTTCTTATTTTTATTAAAGTTCGCTCCTATTGTATAACAATAATTCTAAAAAGTAAACATTTATTAATTAGTATTGTTTAGTATCACTTAATTCACCTATATATACTACTTGTTTTGATTTATCTTTAGATTTACATGTAATAAGTGTTACACAAGACTTTGTAGAATCTCTTTTGATTTCTACTGTGCCATTTTTAGGAACCTCATATATATTAACTAGTTTATATATATATTTAATTCCATGATAATACAAATTAACAGTATCACCAACTTTAGAATTTTTTAAATTATCAAAATAAGAAACCGAGCTATTACCATTATGAGCTGCCAAGATTACATTTCCGTTTTTACAATCTGGCATGGTTGATGTTTGCATCAATTGAACATTGTACTTAATATTATTATATGGTGAAGAAAGTGGGTAAATTCCTTTTTTTATTCCAACATTTTCTACTTCAACAACCATATTATATTTTTTGTATTCTTCCTCTAATCCATCAACCGCAGTTATATTTTTACTTGTATCAACTATTGTAACGTTAGATGAATTTGGACTTGCATCAATATATTTAACAGAAGCTAATTGGTTATCTACAGTATTTGTTTCTATATTCTCTGAATCAGAGAAAAAATCATTTATTAAATCATTTTCAATTTTTGAATTGTTATTTTTATGTACAACTGGAAGCAAAAAGCATAGTACACCCAAAATTATACAGCTTGTACCAATTAAATATACCTTTTTTAACTTGCGTACATTCCTATGTGTATCTACAAATTCTTTCTTTCCCATTTTCCTTATTCCTTCTTCTTTCGTATTAGATAATACACTATTTTACATGAACAAGTGGAACCGAATTATTTTCAACTACTACATCCACCAAAGATCTATACTCAGTTACTTCCATAAGATCATCAGTCTTATCAGCAGTTCCTGAATCTGTTGACCCAATTTTTGGAAGAGACGTTTTGTAATTATTTCTTGGCTCCTGAATTACCCCATACGTTGCATCTGGATAAGTAACACCTCGAGTATCTCCATTATAATTCTCATTTATTTTTTTCCCTAAATCTGCAGCAATATAGCATGCTGTAATCTTTGCGCCAATATATGTAAGTATTTTGTTAGGATGTAATATTCCATCAGTTTCTGCTTTATTATTCCAGCTGTCAAACATACTGTTTACCTGTTCTCCTATAGCGCTTGCATTAGTAACTTTGATGTCAATATTGTAATTATTTTTCTTTCCATTTGATTGAATCCTTTTCATTAATGCACTCACTTCTTCTTTTGACATATTCCCAAAATTATCTATAATTATTTTACAATTAGGATTCTTTTTATATTCAGCCATAATTATCTTCTCAAGATAATCAGCCTCTGTTGGCGAATTAGGATCATTAGGATTTACTTTTCCATTCAACCCCATCCCTTCTATTACTACTTCATCGTGAGAATTGGTTGCACTTCTTCTATAAGTCTCATAAGCAAGATCTAACATTGAACCATATTCACTAATTTTTTGTTTATTTAAAAATTCTTCAATATATATCTTTCCCTCATCACCAACGTTATCCTTGATATACTCATACATTATTCTCTTATACTCTTCTTTATCGCCTTTTCTAGCAGCCTCTAATAATTTCCACTGTATTGACAACCCCATTTTAGATGAAATTGATGTATCTATATTGATATCTGGCAAGAATCCTTTAACCATATGAGGATATCCCTCGTAGTAATAATAACTATTACCTACAAACAATACTATCGGTTGCCCATCTTTGTATTTTGGAAGCGTGAAGTTTAATTTCTTGTATTTTGCTAAAATCTCTAATGCCCTTGCGTGTGCTAAATAAAATAATCTAAGCTGTTTACTATAAACACGTTCTAGAGTATATGCCTCTCTGTTCAATTGGATAAGTTTTCTTCCATCAATATCTGACACATCATATTCTTCATCAGATCCGTAGTCACGAGGGTTTGGATATTGAAATGATGTATTGCTTATTGCCTTACATAGAGCCTCTATCTTTCCTTCAGCTAAGAACATCAAATTTAAGTTTACATATAATTTATCACCATTCATCCTCTTCTTCCTCTTCAATCTCATCTATTTCATCTTGTAAGCTATTAATTTCTTTAGTCAATTCATCTTTTCGATCCTCTAGGTTTCTTATTTTTTTTCCAACTTCCCCACGATGATAGTAAAAATCTGAAGATAGTTTACTACAAAGGAGTTGAATTGGCTCATAACAATCCTTTATATCATTATAAGATTTTCCTCTATAGCTCATCTTAATAAAAGTTATACAATTATCAGCTAAAGCTTTTAATCCATTATGTGAATCATCTACCTTTAATTTGTTATCATCTATCTGTTTATATAAAGCTCTATAATAGTTTATCCTTTGCTGTACTTTATTTTTTTCATCAGATGCCTGATTCCTTCTATGAATCAATTCTGCTAAATTACTCATTCTTTAATCCTCTTAATAATAATTACTTTGTACCCTTTCGAATTTTTCCTTCAGCTTCATCATATCGATTTGCATCAGCAGTCATATTTTCTTCTACCAACTTGGCAACATCATCTATACCATTTCTAATTAACCTTTGGTTTACTTCCATAAAATATTTACCATCATCAATCCCTTTACTATACGCTGGCGAGTTAATTAAAGCTGTTAATAAGCTATCAACATTGTCCCTTGCTGTACCCAATTCCTTAACAATTTTATCTTTATCAGCGCGCATTCTGTCTGTTGTTGAAGTTAAATCATCTGATTTCTTAGGATCTAACTTTATGGCTTTATTTAAATCTACATGGGCTTTGTCAACAACGTCTGAATCCGCTTCAGTATATACTTTAGTAGCATCACTCATAAAATTAAAAGCTTTTTCTGCATTTTCCATGAATGCATTCAAAAAAGGAACCAAATTATTCCATTTTACTACTATTTCATTATATTTTGTTCCCCCCCAATAATAATATAATCCTCTCATTGTTCTATTAGCACTAAGTACATTATTCACAAAAACATTATATGGCATTTTGGCGCCACCTAAAACACTACCCATTTCACCTTTTTTTAGACCAAACGAATTTGACATAATTCTTTCCTCCATTTATCCTAATTTTTATAAAAATTTATATATCGCATTATCCGTCAATATATATACTTGTATTTTATATATAATAAGAATAAAATCAATAAACAAATTAGCTATTTCGTAATAAAAAAGCTTTCATACGTTGATGAAAGCTTCTTACGGCATATGTGTTTTTTGTGTTATTTTTTTATTTATATTTTATTACAAAAGCCACTAATCTCGTTTCTTAAAGATTTATACTTCGACCAGTTGCTCTTTTCCCTTAGTTTACCATCAAGCGATTCTGCTTCCTTGTTGACTTTTGAGGTAATTCCTTCTCCTGAATGTGGATGAAATTGTGAATAAATAAAATCACCCACAAATATTCCAACTAATACAGTTGCCATAATAATCCTATGTTTAAGTGCTATTTTATTTAGCAAATTATCACAAATTGGAGCTAATATATACATAAATCCACATCCACCTAACCCAAATACTAATGAGCACTCTAGGCACACTCTACCTTGGATATTAAAGAAATATGTGCTGTAATCCCAATACTTCATACCTTTAAAAGTTTCTAAATACCATCCTCCAACATATTCTATCACTCCACACAATAACATAGTCATGAAGAATAGTATAATTGGTTTATCTCTAAATTTTTTTAACAATACTAAAATAGCAACACCACCACTTCCATATATTGGAAGCCATGGTCCATAAAAAGCTCCTCTATTTACCAATACGCCGTCTCTTACAAGATACAAAAAAACCTCCCATAAGTATCCAATTAGAGAAAATACAAAAAAGAATAAAATCAAATTTACTATGCTATAATCCTTTTTATAATCAACCTTTAACCATTGTACATGTTCTTTTTGAGGAATTACATAATGTTCCTCTGGATATTCTTCCTCAACAGCTACTGAAACAGCTAAATAATCATCATTAAGCAATGATATCATATGTTTATAATATTCTATATTATTCGCCATTTTCTCCTTATTGCCATCAATAACTCCTTTAACTATATCTTTCCATTCTTGAATTTTTGTGCCTCTAATTTGCATATACGCTTCTGCGTCAACACATTCTTTATAACCATTATAGAAAAACAAATTAGATAGATTTAATGTTAAAGTTCCTAAAATGTGATACCAAAATAATGATAAATCTAATAAAAATAAATTCCACTTGTTTCCATTAGTCATCTCTTTTGATATTTTAAAAGCATCTTTCCTGCTAATATTTGGATTTTCAGCAATTACGTATGGTATATATTTGTATTCATAAAGCTTTATAAAACCACCAATTATTGTCAAATTCCAAAAGAATTGAAAAAAATATTTGCAAAATAAAATCCATGCTACATGCCTTGTTCTTTTAACTTTATAAGGAAATAGAATTTTATCAACTTTTGTTTCATAATATCTTCTTTGCTCTAAATAATATCTATTCTTTCCAACGTCTACAACATCTTTTAGTAAAAAGAATATTATCACCGATATACTTGTAAATATAATTGACAAAACAAAGGCCTTAACATTATGCTCTTCCATAAAAACATTTATTGTATTCACAATACCAAATGAAATACTAGTACTTGTTATATCATTAATAGCTGTACTTATGATTCCTTCATTGTATTTCGTTAAGTAACTTTCTTGAGATTGACGAACCTTCTCCTTAAATGCTGTAATTTTATCATTTCTACTAAATATATTAAAAAACAAATCAGCTGCGGCTCTTGAATTTGAGAGTTTAGAGTTTGAAACATTTTCCTCTTCTGTATTCTCAATTAGGTTATTTTTTCCTATGCTACCAAGAGTTTTAGATATTGAATAATTAGAAAGAGAATCAATTACATCTTCTGTAACATTTTCAGAAGCATATCCCGAACTTCTCAATTCATAAAAACGCTCATCTACATTTATGTTATTGTCTTGAATAATAGTTTTTGTTGAATATAAATATCCACCATCAATAATAAAAACTACTAAAAAAGCTACAATTATATTCTTAAAATATGACTTTTTAAAAGATTTAAATGCTTCACTTCGTATAGATTTTCTGTTCATAAAAATCCCTTTCCACATTTATTGTTTCTTTTTATTTTTGGATTTTGACATAAAATATATAACTAATATAAGTACAACTATTACACCAATTAGTATATATATAATTATTTGCTTCCTATTACTCATATATTCAGCATAGCTAACTTTCTTTTCAGTCTCTTTATCATTGATTGTATTTGTAGTATCATTAACATCAACCCATAAATCATTTATTTCATTAGTAAATGAATTTGATCTTTCACTTGTTTCATTTGCTTCTTCGGAAGTAGTATTATCTGCTGTTTCAAATTCTATTACTGTTCTTGGTGGTTCTTCTGTAGTTTCAGTTGACGCAGTTTCATCTGTCAAATCTTTTATATTATTATATAAATAATCTGTATCAGAAATCTTGACAAAATCTATTTTAACATCTCCACCAATATGCTCTTCCCCATCCTTTAATTGTCTTGGCTCATTTACTTTTTTTACCAATTTGTTATTATCATTTAATCCATATAATGTTACTTGTTCATAATTCATATGAGCGTACAATGCGTATATATATTTATTGTCTTCCATTTCATATAAAGTAGTATGTACTCCACTTATAGATTCCAAATACTTTAATTCTGATACATTAAATGTATAAAAATGGAAATTATAATCCGAATCATTATTTCCGCTCCTTATTATCAATTCTGGATTACCATCTTTATTAATGTCAGTAAGCACATATTCAGTATTTACTGATGCGGTTGAGTATAACTTTATTGTTTCTAAATATGCAGAGCGTGCATTAACATATGATTTACTTGTTAATGCTGAATCATTAACAACTTTTAAACTTGAGTCTGCTGATGAAATTAAAGTCCCTAAATTAATCAAAATCATCATAATCAGCAATACTCTTGCAATAAATGCATTTTTCCTTTTCATTTAAATAAAACTCCTATTCAAATATAATAAATAGATTATAAACAATTTTTTATGTAAAATCTATACCTGATACAAATTATTGTCTTTAATATATTTATATACCCTATCATCAATATATTTTTTTACGTCTTGGTTATCCACATTTTGTCTAATTTCTGTGGATGAAATTGGTGTTGAATCAAAATTATTGACTACAATTAAATTCTCTCTTTTGTCAAATTTTTCAATATATTCATCTATATTTATATTGTTTCTATTTACAACAATTATTTTATGTTTTAATAGTTGTTCATAATTTTTCCATTTGTCAAATTCCACAATATTATCAGCTCCAATAATTAAGTATAAATAGCTAGCTGGATACACTTTTTCCAATTCTTCAAAAATCATATATGTATACTCTAAATTATTATATTGTGTCAAAATCTCTACTTTATCATTTTCAAAAAATTTAAGCATATTAATTCTATCTTCCAATGATGCACTTAATGATTTGTCCCAATATGCACCTGTTGGAATTACAACTACTTTATCCAAATAATTATTTTCCAATAAATAATTAATAATATGTGTATGCCCTTTGTGAACTGGATCAAAACTTCCAACAAATATACCTATTCTTTTTCGAGTATATGTTGGAATTTTAAATTTATGCTTTGACCTTTCATGCAAAATAGATATCTTCTTCTCTGTCTCCTCATCTAAATCTTCGCCATTTATATACTTTTCTATAGCATCATATGTCACGCCTAATTTATCTTCATCTGTTTGGCCTGATAGACCATCGCTTGGAGATTTATACAAAACCTTTTCTGGAACTCCAAGATACTCACCAATTTTAATTACTTCAGATACTGTAAAATCTTTGATAACATCGATATCATGAACAGAGTCTCCACCTTTGGTAAAGTAACCCACAAAGCATTCACTTTTATTCGAAGTTCCAGCCACAAGATATGTTCCGCCCTTTATTGAACTATACATTGCAGCCAAATAGTATAATGTAGCCATTCTTAAACGTGGTTTTAAATTGATATCACTATTTTTCAAATCACCTTCACTAATGGTTGAAAAATCTATATTTCCGCCAATATTTGGCAATTGCCACTTAAATGCATCATATGTAGATGTTAAATCAAAATTTACCATCTCGATGCCATAAAACCTTCCTAACATTTCAGCATCTGCTCTATCCTCAGGATTTGAGTGACATGGCATTGTAACGCCAATAACATTTTCCTTGCCTAAAGCCTTAACAAATATAGCAAGTACTACTGCACTATCTTTTCCGCCACTTATACCAATTACAGCGCCTCTTAGATTATTCTTTGAGTAATATTCTTTGACAAAATTTATTATATTTTCACATTCTTTTTCACTATCAAAAATCATATTATCCCCCATATGATAATTTTATTTTCCAGTATATTGATGTATTAATTTATTCTTTAATGATAATAGTTTTTCTGATAAATCTACATAGTATACATGTGGATTTATAATTCTTCTAATTTCTGGATAAATTGTTTTCATTTCACCACTACAATAATCTCTTCTTTCTTTAAGTGTTGGCATTTTATATACTTGCTCTCCATTTATAAATATCGGAACTAGCAATTGTCTTACGGTATAGTTAGAGATTGTCTTCTTCTTCCAATTATCTATTGGATTTATCAATGTATATTTGCCATCATTTGGAACTTTTTCATCAGCTAATGTAATAACATCACCTAGTGCAAATCCAGTTTCTTTATCATAAAATCTATATAGCTTTTTATATCCAGGATTAATAGTTTTAGATGAATCATTACTAACTTTTATTTTAGGAATTGCCTTACCATTTTTTTCAACAGCAACTAGTTTATATACTCCGCCTAATCTTTCTTTAGAGGCAGCAATATTATCACCAACTCCTAAAGAATCGAAGCATGCACCTTGATTTATTAAATCTCTTATTGTTCTTTCATCCAATCCATTTGATAAACAAATTTGTGTATCTTTAAATCCAGCTTCATCCAACATCTTTCTTGCTTCTTTTGATAAGTATGCTAAATCTCCACTATCTATTCTAATTCCTTTAAATTTCAAGCCATTTGGAATTAAATAATCATTTGCTACTCTTATTGCGTTTGGAATTCCAATTCTTAATGTATCATATGTATCAACTAAAAAAACACAATTAT
>AUXO016216237.1_pt1 | contig 13062 bp, 10 predicted proteins | sample 768731 | NCBI WGS metagenome assembly AUXO01 (sample SAMN02715735, study PRJNA202380) | gut metagenome | biome: sheep rumen | host: Ovis aries | place: New Zealand: Palmerston North
ACTTGGCGGTAACCAGAGTGCAGATAAGCATCGAATGGTTCCGCCTTTTATTCTTAACAATGAAACAATTTGTTTACTTTTCGGTATTGGTGAGCATTATGCTCGTTTCGTTTGGCTCATGCAGCAAGGATGATGACAGTGTCAGCGTCGAAAGCGTTACGTTAAATAAGAGCATTTTAAATCTTATAGAGGATGAGTCAGAGACACTCTTTGCGACGGTTGCTCCGAGTAATTCAGACAACAAAGCATGTTCATGGGACTCTTCCGATCCTTATACAGCTACGGTAAGCGAAAGCGGAAAGGTCACGGCTGTAAGAAAGGGTGAGGCGACGATAACGGTCACGACCGTTGACGGCGGAAAGAAGGCCTCATGCAGAGTGGTTGTGGAGGCGAAATACATTGCAGTCAATGAAATAAGGCTTTCCGAAACTTCTGCCATCTTACACGTGGGTGAATCACATAAGCTGACTGCAATACTACTTCCAGAAGACGCTACAAACAAGAGTATAACATGGAAATCGGCAGATGATACTGTAGCAAGCGTTGACTCCCAAGGAGTTATAAATGCTCATAAGACGGGAAAGACTACCATAACAGCAAGCGCTGAAAACGGAACCGTTAATGATATATGTGAAGTGATGGTAGAACCAGTAGCCGTTAGTGCTGTTAGCATTTCTGACAAAGAATTGAAACTTATCGTTGGTGAGGAATATCAGTTAGTTTTAGAGATAACACCAGCAAATGCCAATGACAAATCAGCAATATGGTTTATTGAAGACCAGTCCATTGCAAAAGTCGATGACAACGGGAAAGTGACAGCATTAAAAACTGGTCGGACCACTGTTACAGTAAGGACTAATGACGGTGGATATACCGACAGATGTGTAATAGAGGTAGTAGAGATTACAGAACTGATAACAGGAAAAACAGGAAGAGTTGGAAGTGTCTTTATTAACGGTGTAGAATTTCCCAGTAATAATTTGACGATTAGCATAATCAACAACAGCAATCATTCAATTACGCTTAACAGCGTTCAAATAATTGAATTTGATACGGGTCGAAATAGTAATGTAATAGATTTAGGTGGTATAGAATTAAAGCCGAAACAAGAGTATTGGGATGTTTTGAGTAATAGTCGATATTGGGACGAGCCTGTAATCAGATGGAGGTACAGCTATAACGGTACGGACTATGTTTTCGATTGCGGTTTGACACAATAAGTTTATGAAACACAAAACAATGCTGAAAAAGTGTCTGACACTTTGTGAGGGAGAAGGGGAAAACTATAATGGGTGTTCCCCTTTTCTTTGTTTTTGGATAAGATTTCTTCGATATTAACTTGTCAAGATAAGGTTGATCATTTTTAGTGTTCTTGCTTATTTTTACCAAATTGTCGAAATAAGAATGATTTTAAGTACTTATTTTTACTAAAATATCAAAATAAGATGCATTTCTAATACTTATTCTTGCAAATATCAATTATTATTTGTATATTTGCCACCGAAAAAGGTATTTTAGTTATGAAGATAGAGCAAGAAGAGTTAGTAAAGCAAGTTATTGAGAGGATGAATATGGATAACCCGTGGTGGACGACAGGCCAGATTCCTGCGGATGTTCAACAGATGAATAGACGTTTGTATCTTGATTCTTTTTATAAGCTTGTCAGAGATGTCGGCGTCAGGCGTGGGATTGTATTGATGGGACCACGGCGAGTTGGTAAGACGATTATGATTTATCATACTATAGAACGTTTGATAAAAGATGGCGTCAATCCGCAAAGTATCATCTATCTTTCTATAGATACACCTATTTATAATGGTATGTCGTTGGAGATGTTGTTGAATATCGCTAAGAAGTCTCTTGCCAAATTGCCGACAGATGAAGGCTTCTATGTATTCTATGATGAGGTACAATACTTAAAGGATTGGGAACTGCACTTAAAATCTCTCGTTGATACCTATCGTTCAACGCGGTTTATCGTCTCTGGTTCAGCAGCAGCGGCACTAAAGATGAAGAGTGATGAGAGTGGTGCTGGGCGTTTTCATGACTTTGCATTGCCTCCCCTTACTTTTAATGAGTATATTCATTTACAAGGCCTTGACCGTCTGATTGTTCCAAGAAAACTGGAGTGGAATCAGCAAGAATTTGATGCTTTCGATACCATTGACATGACGCAGTTGAATGAACTTTTTATTCGCTATATTAATTATGGTGGTTATCCGGAAGTTGTTTTCTCAAAGGAAATCCAGCAGGATCCTGGACGTTATATGCGACGTGACATTGTTGATAAAGTCATGTTGAAAGACCTTCCTGGACTTTATGGTATTAAAGATACCCAAGAACTTTATAGGCTCTTTATTCACATAGCCTATCGCTCTGGCTGTGAATTTTCTTATGACGATATGTCTCAAGAATCTGGTATTCGAAAAGAGACTATTCGTAAGTATATCACTTATCTGGAAAGTGCATTTTTAATTAAGGTGATTCATCGTGTGAATGCTAATGCTAAGCGAATGCAGCGGATAACCCAGTTTAAGATATATCTTACAAATCCTTCCTTACGTTGTGCATTGTTCTCGCCACTAACAGAATTGGACAAATCCTTGGGCAGTATGGTAGAAACTGCTCTTTATGCCCAGCGTATTCAGAGAGACGATGAAGAAGTGTACTATGCAAATTGGAAAATGGGGCGTGATAATGGGGAGGTGGATATGGTTGGTCTGGATCGTCGTAATCAAAAGCCGGCATGGGCGGTAGAAATGAAATGGTCTGATCGATATTATGAGGCACCTGGTGAATTAAAATCACTGCTATCATTTATGGAAAAGAATCAGTTAAGATCAGCCATCGTCTCTTCTCGTACAAAGTTTGGAGCAAAAGAAATGGTGAGTCTTAACTTGGTTTTTATTCCATCTGCACTATATGCATATTTGTTGGGCCATAATACCATTGAGCGAAAGGGTTAAAGGATGCTTATGCTGAAAAAGGTGCCTCTACTGCAAATTAGTTGAAACTATTATAATAGGCTTCCTTCCCCTTTTGGGTCGCTAGCATGGATTATTTGACCTGCTCGTCTTCTAAGATATGCTTCTTATATTTGAGCAGGAATTCACGGGGCTCATCGCTTAGTGGGGCGATTTCATCGTCGGAGATGATGCCTTCGCAGTAGAGGATGAGCACACCGTCGAGATAGTGGCCGCCAGTCATGCCGTCATATCGTTGGGCAATATGCTTGTCGAAACTGGCAGTTTTCTTGTAGAGGGCAATGTATCGCTTATGCCAAGGGCCTTCTATAGAGAAGCCGCTCTCTTCGCGATAAGGCTCGTTGAGTTCTGCCTGCGGGATAGGTTTGCTAGCCAGTTTCTGCATCTCCTTGACGTATTTCTCGCATTCTCGTTCAAGGCCGACATGTATCAGTTCGCGGCATTTGCGCTTGTCGGCTTTAGTTAATGAAATGTTCCACATATTGTCATTTCGGTTTCAGGTACTTTAAAACCTCATTAGTAAATTTTCGTAGATTATTGAAGGATTGCCCTCGGCCTACGATGTTGTAGAGTAGGGCAGATGCTGGTGAGGCATTCTCCTTGCCGACGTAAGGAGCGACGGTAGAAATTTGGATGTCGTTTTCCTCCAGATGGAGATGGGCCTCGTAGAGGTCGCGTGTGTTCATCTCGAAGGTTTTTCCTTTTTCCACGTCCTCGATGATGGTTTTGGTGTTGTCTGCCCTTACCACTCTCCATTCCTTGCGCGCTTTGCTCAGAATGGTGTTTTCTTCATTTATGGCGAGAACAAAATCTTCATACTTCAATTTGGTGTTATACCTTTCGACAGGAACGTCCTTACCGCCTTTGTCCAATGCTATAGTGGGCCGATAAAACACTTGTTGGCTCTTGATGTCGCGACGCATGCATCGAGCCATAAACTCGATGTTCTCCTGCATCAGTTGACGGCCGTGTTTGCGCCCTCTGATGTCGTTAAACATAGCATCGGGCAGCAGGCGGTGCTCAAACATATAGAGCAACATGTCGGGAGTGCAACTAGTGGTATTACCAATAAATATGAGGGAGTTTTCTTCGGCATACGACTTATCGTAGCAAGGATTGTCGGGATGCTTGATGCATTGGGCATTCATACAACAGGTTGTTTGGCCATTATTCTCGAAGAAGCAAGCCATCGGCTCTTCCATGTCTTCGAATTCGGGTGGCATCTTAGTATCTTCCATCCCCAAATCCTCCTTCACCCATTTGAGATATTCTTTGGCATTCCGGAAGAAATAGAGCCGCTTGCCACGATGATTTTTAATGAATTTGTCGAATTGTCCTACGTAATCGTGCATCCAGTGGTAGTGCTGCTGTAGCTCTTCAAGATACATCTGGCTATGCTTTTTGTTGGGATTCAGCCAGAGGCTTGGCCCGTTCAGTTCCCATCTGTTATTCAAGTTGATGAAAGAGGCCAGAATATGGGTGTGCTTTTTAACCATTTTGCGGGCATCACCATTGAAGTCGTTGTAGTCTACCCAGAAAGTCTTTCCCAGGAAGTCTTTCAGAGTCAAACCCATCAAGTCGCTGCCTGCTATCTGAAACATCTCATATTCTCTGGCCTTGATTTGCTCGATGGATTCTGCGATTTCATCGTTGGGATCATCCATTTCGATGCGTATCATTTCGGCATAGATTTGCTGAGGTGTGAGCGACAGGGGCCATGTCTGTATTCTGAATACGAAATGGCATTCGTTGGCGTAGTCCAAGGTTTCTTTAGTAGCTTTTCCAAATAATCTTCCAAGGCCAGACTCGTCATCCTTTGGATTGGGATTGCTATACCATCTTCCAAACAGACTATACAGGCTGAGCCAGATAAGTACCATTTTCACCTCATTGGCATTATCCTGAGTCTCTTCCGCATAGAGATAGTCGGCCAGCTCCTCATTGGGTTGTATCTTGTCTTTCCTTTCGTCCCAGAGATTTAGCAGCCTTTCTGCCATATTGGCCAGACCCAGATTCGTCGGATTAAGCATCATACCGTTGCGTTCTGCCGCGATAGCATGCCATAGCATGAATTTCATGGCATCGAGCCGAGCCTGAGGCGAATCTGCGCTCTCTGACGAATAGAAGGGTACGTATCGCCCAAACATTTCTTTATAGAGTTTGGTGAAAGTCTCAAAGAGGTGGGTTCCTGAATGGAGATCCTCAAAGTAGAGCGCCAGACTGATGCAGGCGTTCTTGAGTTCGTAGTCGTCCATGAAGTCCAACTCTTCATACATCATATTATAGATGTCGTTTGCCAGTTCAGCGTACTGCCTATCGGTTTCACATGTCAGGTATCTGGGATGTCTTTTCTTGATATCGCCAGCAGTAATCGTGAGCTTTCTGTGTATCTTTGCCATAATTGCTATGTTGAACATTATTATTGCCTGCAAAGTTAATGAAAAAGGCTGGCTCTGCAAAATGTTTTCTTGAGAATTAATGCATGAAAAGTGCATAGTGCTTATCTTCTTTGATTTTGATATTTCATCCGTCATCTGTCACCTTTTTGTTTAATACTTTGAAAATGAGCGTCATAAATATCAAATTTTACAAATCATTCTGTCACTATCTGTCACTTTTTGGTGGCATTTTGGTGGATTTTCGACTATAAAGTATCACTTTGCAGGCATGTTTCTCCAAATCACATACCGACAAAAGGGTGCTCACTCGTAAGCAAACTACCCTTCGCCTACCGACAAACTATGAGAAAGGTGCCTTCAAACCCAAAATCGCCCAAAAGTGACAGAAAGTGATAGATGAAACGACCATCAGTCACTCATAACACTAATAATATCAGAAACTTATACGAAAAAGTGACAGATGACGGATGGTTTTCATCTCAATCGTTTTTTGTGCAATTTGTCGATGATGACGGCTAGGGCGCCGTCGCCAGTGACGTTGCAGGCGGTGCCGAAGGAATCCATTGCGATATAGAGGGCAACGATGAGTGCCTGAGCATCTGGGTTGAAGCCCAATACACCAGCCAAGGGACCCAGTGCCGCCATCGCTGCTCCGCCTGGCACACCAGGGGCCGCCACCATGCAGACACCCAGAAGCAGAATGAAGTGGAGGAAGAGCGGCACGTCACTCATAACACTAATAATATCAGAAACTTATACGAAAAAGTGACAGATGACGGATGGTTTTCATCTCAATCGTTTTTTGTGCAATTTGTCGATGATGACGGCTAGGGCGCCGTCGCCAGTGACGTTGCAGGCGGTGCCGAAGGAATCCATTGCGATATAGAGGGCAACGATGAGTGCCTGAGCATCTGGGTTGAAGCCCAATACACCAGCCAAGGGACCCAGTGCCGCCATCGCTGCTCCGCCTGGCACACCAGGGGCCGCCACCATGCAGACACCCAGAAGCAGAATGAAGTGGAGGAAGAGCGGCAAATTGTGAGGTAGTCCACTGATGAGGCAGACGGTGAGAGCGCAGCAGGTAATCTTCATCATCGAGCCGGCAATGTGGATCGTGGCACAGAGCGGTACGCAAAAACTTGCAATCTCATCGTTTACACCGTTCTTTTTCGTCTGTCGCAGGGTGACGGGTATGGTAGCAGCACTCGACGAAGTGCCTAAAGCGGTGAAATAGGCTGGCATCATATTCGCCAGCAAGCGTATTGGATTTTTCCTGGAAAGGCCGCCGGCAATCAGGAATTCATACACGAGAATGACAATATGCAGCATGAAGATGATGCAAATGATCTTGGCAAATACCAGGATGATATGATAAGCCTCGCCCGTAAACGTCATGCCGAGGAAGATACCGAAGATGTAGAGTGGAAGAAGTGGGATGATGGCCACCTGGATCGTCTTCTCGATGATGGTACGGAACTCTGTAAACCCTTGCTTCAGCGTCGGAGAGTTGGTATATGCAATGCCGATGCCTACTACGAAGGAACTCACAAGCGCCGCCATCACGTCGAGAATGGCAGGAATATTCAGTTGGAAGTAGGGCTGCAGCGTATCAGCTTTCTCAATTGCTACTGAGGCCTCGCTGCCTATTAGCATAGGAAAGAGCGACGAGCCTGTAGTATAAGCCAGCAGTCCAGCAATGATGGTGTCTGCGTAAGCCAGTCCTACTGTCAGGAGCAACAGACGGCCTGCTGCCTTTCCGATGTCAGCTATGGCAGGGGTAACCAGTCCGATGATAATGAGTGGGATCAGAAAGCCCAGGAACTGACTGAATACATAGTTGAATGTCACAAAAACGCGCACCCACATTTCTGGCAGCACGTTTCCCATCAGTATACCTATTATTATCGCGATGATGATGCGAGGCAATAATCCGATTTTCTTCATTTCCAATTACTTTATTTGATTATGGGGAAATAACGTCCGTAGGTGAGCATCCGCCAAAGCCATTCCAGCGGCCCGAAGCGGAAATAGTTGAGCCAGATGCGGCACACTATAATCTGAATGAAGAATACCACAAGGGCTATCAATTCTATATAGACGAGGCCAAGACTTGTGCCAAGACCGAATCCTAGACCATAGAACAGCAGAACGCCAATGAGCGAATGGGAAATATAGCAACTGAGTGCCATACGCCCTGGGGCAGCTAGCCATCGGAACACCACAGACTTGGGGCTCTGCAGATAGAGCAGGCATATACCTATTATGAATACGATGGCCAGAGGAATCACACTCACGCCATAAAGCAGCGAATGGACGGTAAGTCCCCAAGGATGTCCACTCGTAGCACTCCAGGCATATAATAATGATGTAGGCAGACCTATGGACACATTCCAATATAGAGCCTTCCGCAAGGGCAAATCCTGTAAACGTGTATACAGCCGATGCTTGCTGGCAAGATAACCTAGGATAAACAAGCCTACAACCTTTGGCAGGCGATGGCCCTCAACGAATTCCCATAATCGCTCATAGGCACCTTGAATCAAGAAAGCGAACATCTGTCCGTAACTATTGGCATCGCGCAGCCAAGAGGCAAAATTCGCCTCATTGATACCCAGCGTCTTAGCCTTATTCCACCAAGCCTGATAGAAAGGTTCTGGAAAGTTGAAGCCGCCAAACTCTATAAGTGCATCGAGTCCCACGGGAATCAGAATCAGCGATAAGGCGAGTAAGAGCAACGATTTGTCGGATAAACCTATCATCAACGTCAGCAACAGTCCGCCAACGGCATAGAGTAGCAGGATATCGCCGCTCCAGATAAACATCAGATGCAGGAATCCGATGATGACTAGTATTAGCATCCTTCGCACGAAGAGTCTGAGTCCATGACGCTCCATGATCAGCGAGAAGCCGATGCCGAAGAGTATTGAGAATATGGAATAGAACTTACCGTCAACAACCAAATATTGCAGGAATCTTACGATTTCATCGATACAGGCGGTAGGCATCGCAGCCTGTTGTTCGCTGCTCAGGAATGTCCACAACGCGAACTCGGGGAAGTTAGCCAAGGCTATCCCCATCAAAGCCAATCCACGTAGTGCGTCGAGTATCACGTGGCGCTGCCGTTCTGTTGTTGGTCCTGTCATTCTGCTGCAAAGATACACATTTCTTTCTGCTTTCCGCGATGTTTTCGTCTTTTTTTATTAACTTTGCACCCGTCAACTAAACGATGATGTATTTAGGCGAACTGATATCGATAGGCGTAGCCTTCTCGTGGACGGCTACTGCGCTGCTAAGTGAGTTTGGCTCGAAGCGGCTAGGCAATCTGACGCTCAACGTGCTGCGAATGGCGCTGGCGCTGGTGTTTTCGCTGGTGCTATTTGTTGTGGTCACAGGTTCTCCAATGCCAGCGGGGGCTTCGGCAGAGGCTGCTGGCTGGATGTTGCTGTCAGGAGTCGTGGGCTATGTCATTGGCGACTTCTGTCTCTTTCAGTGCTATATAATAATAGGTTCGCGCTACGGGCAACTCTTCATGACGCTGGCTCCGTTGGCGGCAGCCTTGATGGCATGGGTGACGCTGGGGCAGCAGATGACGTTGATGAGTATTGTAGCGATGTTGGTGACACTCTTCGGTATCGGCATTTCTGTGCTTGGGCGAGGCGAGCATCATAAGGTATCGCTTAAATTACCCCTTAACGGTGTCCTTTATGCGATTGGAGCCGCTTTGTGTCAAGGAGTAGGATTGGTGCTGAGCAAGATAGGGATGGATCATTATGAGGTTTCTGCCTCTATGCCTGAGTGGCTGGTACCCTTCAGTGCGAATTTCTATCGTTGCATCGCAGGCATCATCGGCTTTACCTTATTATTGTATTTCCGCGATGGAATGGGGCCTTTGCGTGAGGCCATGCACGATAAAAAGGGACTTTCTGTTGCTACTGCGACCACCATATTCGGCCCTTTTGTGGGTGTTGGCTTCTCACTGATGGCTGTGCAGTACACGGCAGCAGGCATCGCCTCTACGCTGATGGCCATGACGCCAATCATCATCTTGTTGCCGTCGTATTGGCTCTTCCATGAGAAGATTACCTGGCGCGCTGTCGTTGGTGCTTTCATCTCGGTTATTGGTGTCAGTCTCTTCTTCCTTGGATAAAACTTTTCATAAAAATCGTAATATATTTGGTGATTCGACCAATTTGCACTACCTTTGCGACATTATTTAACCCCAAACGATTATGAATATTGGAGATAAGGCGCCTGAGATATTGGGCAAGGACGAGCAGGGACGGGAAATCCGTCTGAGTGATTATAGTGGACGAAAATTGGTGCTTTACTTCTATCCGAAGGACAATACCAGCGGCTGTACTGCTGAGGCTTGTAGTTTGAGAGATCACTACAGCGAGCTTCAGGGTTCAGGCTACGAGGTGGTTGGCGTGAGTAAGGATTCTGCCGCTTCTCACGTGAAGTTCAAGGAGAAGCACGAACTGCCCTTCCCGTTGATAGCTGATGTAGACAAGACATTGATGGAGGCGATGGGTGCCTGGGGCGAGAAGACGATGTATGGCAAGAAGACGATGGGCACTATCCGTACCACTTTCATTATCAATGAGGAAGGTGTCATCGAACAGATCTTCGCTGGCAAACAGGTGAAGACCAAAGAACATGCAGAACAGATTTTAAGTAAATAGAGCAAAGACGATGGACCTGAATGCGCTGATAACGCAAGTCAATGATGCGGTATGGGGCTATGTGCTGATCTTCGTACTGGTGGGCTGTGGTGTGTGGTTTACCTTTAAGACCCGTTTCGTCCAGTTCCGCATGATAGGAGAGATGCTGCGTCTGTTGACTGATTCGGCTGTTGATACGGTTGAGGAGCAAGTTAAGGAACAGTGCGAAGGGGTCAAGAGTAAGCATATATCCTCGTTTCAGGCATTTGCTGTTTCAGTAGCCACTCGTGTGGGAACAGGTAATCTGGCTGGTGTAGCCTCTGCGATTGCCATCGGAGGACCTGGAGCCGTATTCTGGATGTGGCTCATTGCCCTTATCGGCTCTGCTACAGCATTCGTGGAGTCTACGTTGGCACAGTTGTTCAAGCAGAAGCACAAGGACTCGTTTATCGGCGGTCCTGCCTATTATATCCAGCGCGGACTGCATCAGCGCTGGATGGCCATCTTGTTTGCCATCCTGATCACCTGTCAGTTCGGATTGTCAAACAACTCTATTCAGGCAAACACCATTTGTGGAGCGATGCAGGAAGCCTTTGGGTGGTCTCCTTTATGGGTTGGTGCGGTGTTGGCGGCCTTAGCCTTGTTCATCGTCTTTGGTGGCATCCAGCGTATTGCCCATGTCAGCGCGGTCTTGGTGCCGTTGATGGCAATTGGCTATCTGGTGCTCGCCATTGTGATTATCGTGATGAACTTCGGGCTGATTCCCCATATCTTCAAAGTGATTGTGCTCGATGCATTTGGCATCCAGCAGATAGCTGGAGGTGGTATTGGGGCAACGATCATGAACGGCGTGAAGCGTGGCCTCTTCTCGAATGAGGCGGGTGAGGGTAGTGCACCAAACGTGGCAGCTACAGCAGCAGTAACGCATCCTGTCAAACAAGGACTGATTCAGGCACTGGGCGTCTTTACCGATACGCTGTTGGTTTGTTCTTGTACGGCCTTTATTATCCTTATCAGCGGCCTTTATAGTGTACCGGAATTAAACGGTATTGCCCTGACGCAGTCGGCTTTGCAGAGTGAGGTTGGTGCTGCTGGTCCTGTGTTTGTGGCGATTGCCATTTTGCTCTTCGCTTTCTCCAGCATCATCGGCAATTACTATTATGGTGAGGCTAATATCAGGTTCATCACGTCAAATACAACGGTGATGACTGTCTATCGCATTTTCTCTGCTGGTGTGATGGTGGTCTTTGGTGCTATGGCGAGTTTCGAACTGGTTTGGAACATCGTTGATTTCTTTATGGCTTTCCTGACGGCTTGCAACCTCACGGCTATCGTGCTTTTAGGGCGTTATGCCTTCCGCTTGCTCGACGATTATCGCCATCAGCGGCGGCAGGGTATTAAGGAACCTGTCTTTCACCGTAGTCAGATACCCGAGTTGGAAAAAGAATTAGAGTGCTGGGAATAATGGATATAAAAGACAAGATAACGGAGCAACCTTCCCATTACGACCATCTGGAACAGATGTCGGTATCGGAACTTTTGCGGCACATCAATGAAGAGGACTGTCGTGTGGCTGCGGCTGTGAGGCAGGCTGTTCCCCAAATACAGGCCTTTGTTGAGACTTTGGAGCAACGGATGAAACGAGGCGGCAGACTGTTTTATATTGGTGCAGGCACCAGTGGTCGGCTTGGCGTGCTCGATGCCAGCGAACTGCCTCCAACCTTTGGGGTGCCTGATACGTGGGTTACAGGCATTATGGCAGGTGGAGACAAGGCACTTCGTCAGGCTATCGAGAAGGCTGAGGATAATGTTGAACAAGGTTGGAAAGACCTGCAGGCTTATCAGCCTACTGCTAATGATACCGTTTTGGGTATTGCCGCCTCTGGTACGACGCCTTATGTGGTGGGAGCTGTCACGATAGCCAGGCAGAACGGACTGCTTACGGGCTGTATCACCAGTAATTACAACACGCCGTTGGCTCAGGCTGTTGACTTCCCCATTGAGACAATCGTTGGCCCGGAATTTGTGACGGGGTCAAGTCGCATGAAGAGCGGCACGGCTCAGAAGATGGTGTTGAACATGATCTCTACCTCTTTGATGATCAGATTGGGCCGTGTGAAAGGTAATCGCATGGTGAAGATGCAACTGAAGAGTGAGAAACTGATTGATCGTGGTGCTCGTATGCTGATGGAGATTCAGGGCTTGGATTATGAAGAGGCACGGCTGCGCCTGCTCAAAGCGGGAAGCGTGGCACGTGCCATAAAATTGTTTCCATGATATGACAAACGATAAACTATTGTCGCAATCGATTAATTTCCTGAGGTTTCCACTTATCATAGGGATTCTCTATGTTCACTTTTATCTGGCGAAGACGGGCTTGTCCATTCACGGGGTGAAATACGGTGCCGATGCGCCTGACTGGTTTTTCTATTTGAATGTGTTCTGTAGTGGCATCTTGTCTGCTGTCAGCGTTCCCATGTTCTTCTGGTTTTCAGGGCTTCTGTTCTTTTACAAGACGGAATTCTGCCTTGAAGCCTATAAGAAGAAGCTTCGCCGCAGGGTCAGGACGCTGCTGGTGCCTTATATCTTGTGGAACCTGATAGCGATTCTATGGACTGCCAAGATTTTCGTGCCAGGCCTGTCGTCTTTGTTCTCCAATGCCGATGGCGTGAAACTGAATCTGACTATATGGGGCTTTATCAATTGTTTCTATGACAATAGTCGTGGATTGTTCTTGGCACCAGAGGTGAATCTGGTAAACCCTGCCATACCGATTAACGGGCCTTTGTGGTATATCCGCGACCTGATGGTGCTGGTTCTGATTTCGCCTGTTTTGTATTGGCTGATCAAGAAGTTGCGTGTTTGGCTCCTGTTGGTGATGGCGGTCTTTTACCTGTTTGTTCATCTTCCTGGCTATGCAAACCAGTTCATGGCGCCTGCACTATTTTTCTCTTGGGGGGCTTATTATAGTATCAATAAGGTGGATGTGATAGAGCGTTTCCGCAAGGTCTGGTTTGC
>AUXO011515921.1_pt1 | contig 13061 bp, 9 predicted proteins | sample 768731 | NCBI WGS metagenome assembly AUXO01 (sample SAMN02715735, study PRJNA202380) | gut metagenome | biome: sheep rumen | host: Ovis aries | place: New Zealand: Palmerston North
AGTATTCTGCGTCAGAGATTAAATCAGTGTCCTGCAGTATTATCTGGCAAAAAATTCCCGGATCTCTGTATAGCCTTCCGCAGCCAGCTGATCCTTCTGAAATTTCTTGTTCTTCTTCATGATCGATATCGCAACGGACTTGCCGTTCTCACGCTCTCTCTGCGCCTCAATGAACAACTCTGTCATTTTTTCGGCAGGCATCTTTTTCTCCACAAGGAAAGCAATTTTCTCTCTTGCATCCGGTACCGTGAAGCCTCTCTCGAGCAGAAGCATAACGATACGTTCAAAACCTATGGAGAAACCGACAGCCGGTGTCTGCTGTCCCGTGAACTTGCCAATCATCTCATCATATCGTCCGCCGCCGCCGACGGATCCGCCATATTCATCCATGGCGATCTCAAAAATCGGACCGGTATAATAACTCATACCGCGTACCAGCGTCGGATCGAATTTTATTTTGAAATCAGCTGTCTTAGCTGCTTCGACCGTTGAGATGATCTGCGGAAGCGGGGAATCTCCCATGAGATTTGCCGGATCAATACTCTCATCGAACTGTTCCAGATAAGCCCTGACGACTTCCTCCGGATAATCTTCCAGAAGTTCTTCTCTGACACCGTCAAGACCGATCTTATCCATCTTGTCAAGAATAATAAATACCTTATCGTAGTCGGCTTCTGCAAATCCTGCCTTTGCCGCCATATTCTTCAGGATTTTTCTGTCATTGATGCGGATCGTGAAATTGTGGAAATCAAGTCTTCCGATGACCGTCGTCGTGGCCAGGATCAGTTCGATCTCTGCGAGATATGACGGATCTCCGAGGATATCGATGTCACACTGCGTGAACTGGCGATATCTTCCTCTCTGCGGACGGTCCGCACGCCACACACTGCCGATCTGCAGGGCTTTGAAAGGAGACGGAAGTTCATTTGCGTGATTTGCATAATACCTGGACAGAGGAAGGGTGAGATCATAGCGAAGTCCGCTGTCCGTCACCGCGTCTTCCGTTGTAGGACCGGATAGATCCAGTTTCTCACCACGCTTTAAAATCTTAAAGATCAGTTTTTCATTCTCACCGCCCTGCTTGGAAAGAAGATTGCCGATATGCTCAACAGCCGGTGTCTCAATGGAAGAAAAACCGAATTCAGCGTAGGTCTGCCTGATAAGACCGATCACATACATGCGCACAGACATTTCCGCCGGCAAAATATCTTTCATTCCGTTTACAGGTTTTTTCTTGAGTGCCATACTATTTTCCTTTCATCCTGATTTCTTACTCAATCGTTCCGCTCATATCGTCCGCATGTGCATCACTCACAATTCTTTTCCCGCGGAGTATCTTCTCAACTCCGGTCAGATTTCCCAGCAGAATATCATCAACATCCGGAAGCTCCGTCTTGAAGCTCGTTCCGCACTGGTGAACGACTCTCTCGAAAGCCAGAAAAACACGCATGTCAAAATTGTTGATTTCCTCGATCATCAGCGCAAGTGCTTCTTCCTTACTGAAACTTTTTCGGTATGGACGGTCCGTGGTAAGAGCCGCAAAGACATCACACACGCGTATGATCCTGGATCCTTCCGGGATCTGTTCTCCGACAAGGTTCTCCGGATAGCCGGATCCGTCAATATTCTCATGATGATACAGGATCGTATTGCAGATACGTTCATTGTATCCTCTCTCAACGACAATGTCATAGGACAGAAGTGAATGCATGCGCACATATTTCATCTCCTCGATGACAAGTGTCGACTCCGGGGATTCCTCTCCGTATATGTAATTCGCGAGCCGCAGCTTTCCTATATCATGCAGCATTCCCGCAAGAGCCATATCGTACTGCATTTCCTCATCGTGGCCGAGAGTCCGGGCTACTTCCCGCGCAAGACGGCTCACATAAATGCCGTGCGATATTTCCTCTGCAAGATTATAATCAACAATTTTCCCCATACATAATTACCCAAACGTAAATATTATCATTCACTGTCCCCTTTTTCAAGGGTACTCTTTTTTAATGCCACTCGCTCCAGATATGTCTTCACATCTTTCGGGTTGATGATCCTCTCGATCCTTCCGTCAGAGGACACGGTCTTGGTCGATGCGGCTGCACCAAAAGCCCGTATTTCCTGCTTTTCTTCCATAATCAGAATATTGTAAAGACATTCTTTTCCGGGTTTTGAAAACCCTGTATTCTCCAGTCCGCCCTTCATATTCTTCTGCCTGTAAAGATAGTAAGGCTCCATGCCCATTCTTGCTGCGGACTCATAAGCTGCTCCGATGATTTCTCCGGAATTTACAAATGTAAGGCCCTCATACCGGCTGTAGTCATCTATTTTTCCAGCCTGATATTCCTCGCGAAGCGTTTTTGTAAGTCTCGAGGCCCGCTTTACCGCAAGCGAATGTACTGTCAGACTGTCCGGTCCCAGTTCTTCAATCTGTCTTAACGTATTGCGGACATCTTCCGCCTCCTCGCCCGGCAGGCCCAGAATAATGTCCATGTTGATATTATTAAAACCGGCTTCTCTTGCCATATAAAAGGCTTTTACCGTGTCCTCCACCGTGTGATGTCTTCCGATCAGATCCAGCGTCTTCTGATTCATCGTCTGTGGATTCACGGATATTCTGTCAATCCCGTGCGCCCGAAGAACGGATAGTTTCTCCGGAGTGATCGAATCGGGACGGCCCGCTTCTACTGTTCTCTCGACACACGCTGAAAGGTCATAATACTTACCGGCATCTGTCAGAAGTCTGTCCAGCTGAGACGCAGAGAGACTGGTCGGTGTTCCGCCTCCGACATAGAAAGTGACAGGACTCCTGTTCCTGTCCATCTCATACTCCGGCATTTTTTCATTATCGGCAAGCTGGCCCAGCGGACGGCCGCATGCCATCTCCAGTTCAATCGCGTCCAGATACTCGTCCATACGTGATTCCCAGAGACGGACAGGACAGGCACTGAATGTGCAGTAGAGGCATATGGAGGGACAGAACGGAACATGCAGGTAAAGACTGAACGTTCCGGGTCCGAAAGGAACCCCGGAAAGAATCCTTCTCTCATTGCGGGCCACCTTTATGGCAAGATCTGTCTTTTCGTCGGATGAAAGATATACCGCCTGCATCTGCCTTTTGATTTCATCCTCAGGAAGGCCTTCCTCAAGCATTTTCATCGGGATCTTTGTCGGCCGGATCCCCGAGAGAGTCCCCCAGGGGAGATCTCTTCCTGTATAGTCCCTGAGCATTTGATAAATTTCTCTTTTCAAAGAGTCTTTCGCTGCCTTGCGGTCTTCAAAATCCGGAATACGGATCTGCAGCAAAAGATCGCGGGCGGCTTCACATCTGGCTGTGTCACCGTCCGTGTAAATACTGACATTATCATCCGGAAAAAAACTTTTGACCAACGAGTGAATATCATATAGAAATTCTTCCCGGTCCAGTTGTATGCCGATATTCATATAAACTTCTTCACTTTCTTCTCATACCCGATCGTCGTCCCTCTGCCATGCCCCGGAAGTACCTCTACATCCCCGGGCAGTTCACTAAGGAGCCTCCTGAGCGTGAAGAACATTGCTTTATCTGAACCTGTGGGCAGATCCGTTCTTCCGTAGCTTTGATAGAACAGAGTATCCCCGGCAGCCAGGATTTTTTCTTTCTCAAAGTAATAGCATACACTTCCCGCCGTATGGCCGGGAGTATGGATCACTTTAAACGTCAGACCCGCAAGGGTCAGCACATCACCTTCTTTTACAGTACGGTCCGCCTTCATGCCCTCGGAGGAGCCAAACGGATTGTTCCTGGTTCCGTCCTCCAGAAGTGCCGTTTCGATCTCACCGATATAGACCGGAATATCATATTTCGCCCGAAGCTCGGGTACTGCCAGTATATGATCGGAATGGGCATGTGTCAGAAGGATCGCAACAGGTTTTTCTCCCCTGGCCTCGATCGACTCAACGATGCCCGGAGCATCATCGCCCGGATCAACGATCAGTACTTCCTTCGTCTCCTCATTCTCAAGAATATAGCAATTGGTCATCAGTTCCCCGACAACACAGACATATACTTTCATTATCAACCTGTCTTTCTGGTCACGTCGACCACATTCTGAATCTTTCGGAGCTCACGGATCAGTACGCTGAGCTCCTCCTTTGAATGAACACTGAAGCTCATCTCACAGGTAGCCATGCCCTGCTTATTCGTGCGGACAGACATCTGCCCGATATCTATCTTGCGTTCGGTCAGTGTCCTTGATATATCGACCAGGAGACCTGTTCGATTCTGAGCATAGATGACGACCTCCGCCGCATACAGGGAAGCATTTTTCTCATCTTCGGGCAGCAGCCACTCGGCCTCAACAAGCCTTGCCCGGTCTTCATCGCTCATATTCATAATATTGACGCAGTCCGTTCGATGAATCGTCACGCCTCTTCCTCTGGTAACAAATCCCGCAATTTCATCCCCCGGTATCGGATTGCAGCATTTTGCGAAGTGGACTGCCAGATCATTAAGACCCTGAACGACGATGCCGCCCTTTCCTTCCTTACGGACCAGAGGAAGTTTCTCCTTATTCTGCGATGCGGCAACGATGACTTCCTCATCCGTGATTTTTTTCTTCTTTTCCTTCTCATGAAGGTCGATCATCTTATTGACGACCTGACCTTCTTTCAGTCCGCCATGACCTACGGCAGCCAGCACAGAGTTCCAGTCACGGAAGCCGTATTTACGCATAACGCCTTCCATATACTCTGTTTTCATGAGGTCCGAGATCTGGTACCCTTTCTGCTTTGCGCACTGGGCCACAAGATCCTTGCCTCTCTCAATATTCTCTGACTTGAGTTCGTGCCGGAACCACTGGTTGATCTTGTTCTTGGCCTGCGTACTTTTTACGATTTTAAGCCAGTCTCTGCTGGGTCCGCGCGCATTCTGAGATGTAATGATCTCGACCCGGTCACCGTTCTGAAGAACATATTCGATCGGGACCAGTTTCCCGTTGACCCTGGCACCGACCATTTTGTTGCCGACTGCGGAATGAACACTGTAGGCAAAATCCACTGTACATGATCCGTTAGGCAGCGACTTCACATCACCTGCCGGAGAGAAACAGTAGACATTCTCATTAAAGAGATCCAGATCGGATTTAAGCAGGGACATAAATTCACGGTTATCAGACATATCCTGCTGCCATTCAAGAATCTGCCGCAGCCAGGAAAGTTTCTCTTCCTCCTGATTGCCCGTGACCTGCCGGCCGTTGGATACTTCCTTATATTTCCAGTGGGCCGCAATACCGTATTCAGCCGTTCTGTGCATTTCAAAAGTACGTATCTGTATCTCGAACGGTGTTCCTCCGGGCCCGATCAGCGTAGAATGCAGAGACTGATACATGTTCTCTTTCGGCATCGCGATATAGTCTTTGAATCTGCCCGGCACAGGCGTGTACATATCATGAATAAGTCCCAGGGAAGCATAGCATTCCGGTACCGAATTCACGATGATCCTTACCGCAAAAAGGTCATAGATCTCATCAATCGTCTTATCCTGATTGACCATTTTTTTGTAGATAGAGAAGAAATGCTTGACCCTGCCTTTTACTTCCGCCTTGATGCCGGCATCTTCGACCTTTTTCCATACTTCCTGTACAATTCCGTCAACAAATGCCTCCCTCTGCGTTTTTCTGGCATCGACCTGCTGGACCAGACTGAAGTAAATGGAAGGTTCGAGATAGCGCAGAGCAAGATCATCCATCTCCGTCTTGATGCGGGCAATACCGAGCCTGCCGGCGATCGGTGAATAAATGTCCATCGTCTCCCGGGCTTTTTCCTTCTGCTTCTCAGGTCTCATGTACTGCAAAGTACGCATATTGTGAAGGCGGTCAGCCAGTTTGATCAGGATGACCCGAATATCCTTGGCCATGGCCAGGAACATTTTTCTAAGATTCTCAGCCTGAACTTCCACCTTATCTGTATTGTAGCCGATCTGGCCGAGTTTTGTAACGCCGTCCACCAGCAGTTCCACTTCCGGGTTAAATTCCCGCCTGATATCCTCATTGGTCATCGCCGTGTCTTCCACGACATCGTGAAGAAGTCCCGCCGTGATCGTCTCCTTATCCAATTCAAGATCCGCAAGGATCAGGGCGACACATAAGGGATGAATAATATACGGCTCGCCGGATTTTCTGTTCTGATTTTTATGGGCATTGAACGCGATCTGATATGCTTTTTCAATCATGGAAAGGTCATCAGACGGATGATACTTCAGGACGCTGCGCACAAGCAGCCCGTACAGTTCATCCGGACTTGTAAAATCTTTCGGATTATGAAGTTCCTGCTCGGTCTTTGTCAGAAGATAACGCTGTCCGCCTCTCCTTATGCCCTCTCTTCCTCTCTCCTGTACCATGCTTCCCCCGTCACTTTCCAGATGCCAATCATTTAAAGACAGTCCGTGCACCCCATATCGTCACTGCCTCATCCTGATTCCTTCCCTATAGACACCTCACAAAGAATAGACAGCCAGACATCCCTTACGGGACGTCTGGCTGAAACAGTAAACATATTAAGCGTTACTTGCCTTCGTAGGAAATGACACTTACGACATCATACTTCGCAAGTTTCTCACGACCTTTAAGACCTGCCAGCTCCATAAGGAATACCATTCTGACAACTTCTCCGCCGAGTTTTTCGATAAGCTGAGCCGCTGCTTCTACGGTTCCGCCCGTAGCGATGAGGTCATCGACAATGACGACCTTCTGACCCGGTTCAATTGCATCCTTATGGATCTCGATCGTTGCCTTACCATACTCAAGATCATAGGACTGCTCTACGGTTTCACAGGGAAGTTTTCCCTTTTTCCTGATCAGAACAAAGGGTTTATGCATATTATAAGCAAGAGCTGCGCCAAAAATAAAACCACGGGATTCAGCGCCGGCTATCACATCAAAATCAATTCCGTCCAGCGTTTTCTCCATTTCATCGATTGCCAGTTTGAGACCGTCTGCATCGGAAAGAATTGTCGTAATGTCTCTGAACATAATTCCCGGCTCCGGAAAATCCGGAATCGTTCTAACATAATCTTCAAGCTTTTCTCTGACCATTATAATTTCCTCCCGCTGTTACAATTTTATCCTTATGCACTAAATAAATATGGGTTTTTCAACAAAATTTATTAAAGAAATATTAAGTCTAATTATAACATCATTCCTATATTTGATTCAATGAAAAATAAGAAATAATCATTTTAGGCAGAGTCATACAAATCTTGTAATTACGATCTGTACGCTCTTTCTCCCCATGTACTCATTGATCTGAGGATAATAGACAACGGAGAGAGGTTCTCCGGTCTCAATTCTCTCCATGAGCTCCTCCGCATTCCGGAAAGCGATTCCGTCGACCATGATCATCCCCTGCACCCCTTCACCCTGAACGCGAAGTCTTGTCTTCAATACATTGCGATTCGCTCCGAAAATCCTGGGATTCGTGCACACAACACCCTTCTGGGCAAATACCGGTCTCGGATTGGCTTTTCCGAACGGAGCCAGAAGATCCAGCTGGTGTACAAGATCCTCTGTCACATATCTAAGCGGCATCGGTACATCGATCACGACCTTACAGACAAAGTCCTCAGGCTCCAGCATACATTGCTCATTGATCTGCCTGCGAAATTCCCCGATATTCTCCTCATCGAGCGAAAGACCCGCTGCCATAGGATGCCCGCCGAATTTTTTCAACAGATGCGCTACACCCACCAGACCGTCGAACATTCTGTAGGCTTCAATCGATCTTCCCGATCCCTTGACACCTTCCTCGCTTCTTGTCAGAACAAATACCGGATGGTTATACTTCTCTCTCACCCTTCCCGCAACAATTCCTGCAAGGGACTCATGTATCTCCGGGAGAAAAATCACAAATACCTTATCTTTCCGGATATCACTTTCCTCCACTATGGCAAGAGCTTCCTCAACACCCTTTTCCGTCATCGCCTTGCGGCTGTCATTGAGCTCTTTCAGTTCCATCGCCATACCGGCCGCTCTGACCGGATCTTTCTCCTCGAGCAGAGAACATGCCCTCAATGCAGTATCCAGTCTGCCGCTTGCATTCATACAGGGACCGAGAATAAAGCCTATATGATAGGTATCTACCGTTTCAAGGTCCAGACGGCAGGCTTCGGCAAGAGCCGAAAGACCTGCATTTTCCGTGCGTCTCAGCTGCTTTAAGCCCTCTTTAACGATGATCCTGTTCTCCCCTGTCAGATCCACTACGTCCCCGACAGTGGCGAAGGCGACATACTGCAGCAGTTTTTTCTGCCGGTCTCCGCCCAGGGCAAGGACCAGCTTCCATGCGACAGCAGCACCGCACAGTTCTTTATACGGATAAGGACAATCTTTCTGTTTCTGATCAATGACAGCATCCGCGGCATCCGGAACATTCATGACTTCGTGATGGTCCGTCACGATAACAGTGAGACCCAGCTCTTTTGCCAGTCGGATCTGTTCTCCTGCGGAGATCCCGTTGTCACATGTCACGATCGTATCAATCCCGTCCTCAGCCGCCTTTCGGATCAGGTTCTCATTGATCCCGTATCCGTCCATGATACGGTCAGGAATCTTAATGTCGACATCCGCACCGAGCTCTCTGAACCCGGTCTTCAGAATAAAAGATGACATGATACCGTCAATGTCATAATCTCCGATGATCCTGATGCGCTTACCTGACGCAATTTTCCCCTTCAGAATACGCACAGCTTTTTCCATATCCTTAAAAAGCATGGGATCATGGAGATCCTCGATGCTGCCGTGCAGGAACATGCGGATGGCATCCTCACCGATGACATCCCTGTTCCTTATGATCCTGGCAATGACAGGATCTATATTGAATTTTCGTGCGATCTCATTAAAATCTGCTTTCTTGGCTGTTACCACCCATTTTTCCATAAACGAACCGCCTTTTTCCTGAGGATAACTTTTTTATCCTGTCCCGGAATCATCTCCTTATCCGTAAGAAGGCCGATTTATATCCGGAAGGAAGCATGACGAAGCAGCTTCCCGAGGATATAAATCGACCTTCCCGAGTCCAAATCCCTATTAGAGGGACATTCCTTTACTTTTTCTTCTTTTTACGAATAACGTTCGGATTCGTCTTACTCCTTACGCCTTCGCCCCTGGCCTCAGCCTCAGCCTTCACGATTTCTCTTTCCGCCTTCACTTCCGCAGCCTTATATTCCTCGGCCGTCTTACCGATCTTCGTTCTCATGTAGAACCAGAGAACACCTGTCAGGAATACGGATGAGTAAGTACCTGCAACAATACCCACCATCATCGGAAGGGTAAATTCCTTGATGGAAGCGACGCCGACGATATACAGTACCAGAATCGAAGCAAGTGTTGTTATATTTGTATAAATGCTTCGAGTAAGTGTCTGGTTGACCGCCTCGTTGACCAGATCTTTGAGCTTCTCGGGCTTTGTAAGACTCGGCAGCTTCTCACGGATACGGTCAAAGATAACAATCGTAGAGTTAATGGAATAACCCAGGATCGTAAGCATTACTGCAATGAAGGAATTACCTACGGATATTCTGAGTAACGCATATGCTGTCAGTGTGATCAGGACATCGTGAATCAGAGCAAGGACTGCTGATGTAGCGAATCGAATATCCCTGAATCGAATGAAGATGTAGAGAAGCATGAGAACAACGGCGATAATGACTGCAAGAATCGCATCTCTTCTCATTTCCTGACCGACTGTAGCCGAGATATTTTCTGTGGTCACGCTGTCGGAATCAACTTTAAAATTCTCTTCCAGCTTATCCGTCAGTTCAATACGCTCCTGTACATCCAACGTTCTTGTTTTGATGATGACCTGATTGCTTCCGACTACCTTCTGCATATTGACATTTGCGTCACCGGTCACTTCCATGACGACCGGCTTCACTTCATTGTCAAGATCCGTCAGGCTGTAGTCCTTTCCGAGATCCACCGTCGTAGCTGTACCACCGAGGAACTCAAGAGAATAGTTGAGGGCACGCTCTCCCTTAGCTGCGTGAATCGCCATAGACCCGAAGCCCACTACAAGTATGACAGCTGCGATAGCGTAACTGATCTTAGCTCTGCCGATAAAGTCAATATTAGATTCTTTCTTCGGTCTTGCCCAGAGTGCGGTATTGCGGATACCGATACCATATACAGCATAAACAATAAGTCTCGAGATGACCAGTGCTGTGAACATGGAAAGCGCAACGCCGAGTGCAAGGGTCATAGCGAAGCCTTTGATCGTACCGGATCCCAGATAACCGAGAACCGCTGCAGCGATAAGTGTTGTGACGTTTCCGTCAACGATCGCGGACATAGCCTTGTGGAAACCGGAGCGGATCGCTGCGAGCAGAGGGGTTCCGGCTGTCACTTCCTCACGGATGCGGGCGTAAATAATAACATTGGCATCGACCGCCATACCGATAGAAAGGATGATACCTGCGATACCCGGCAGTGTGAGCGTCAGATCGAACGCGTTCAGCAGTACCAGGATCATTGCCGTGTACAGAATAAGTACAAATGCTGCAATCGCGCCGGGTAAGAGATAAATGGCGATCATGATGATACAGACGATTCCGAGACCTACCGCACCACCGAGCAGAGATGTGCGAAGAGATTCCTGTCCGAGCTGAGCGCCGACGACATTTGAACGAATCTCCTGTAATGTAAGTTTCAGACCACCTATGCGGATAAATGACGCAAGCTGCTGAGCTTCCTCGATCGTGCTCATCCCCTCGATGACCGCCTTGCCGTTGGTAATTGCCGCGTTGACCTTCGGGACAGAAACAAATTCCCCGTCATAATAGATACCGATCGTCTCGCCGCTGCCAAAGGCCTTGGTCGTAGCATCCGCGAACTTTTTTGTTCCCTCATCTGTGAAGGAAAGAGATACGACATATTTTCTCTGAGACTGGTCGCTGGAATCAATACCGCCCTCTGCAGAAGCAACGTCTGAACCCGAGCATACTACGGCACCTCTTTTTTCCAGGTTCTCGATTGTATCATTCAGGACATACCTGCCCTGTGAGCTGTCATAGGAATAGCTTTCTGTTCCGTCCGCGTCAGTCTGGGCGATGAAATAAAGAGAACCGGGAGTTCCGAGATCTTCAAGGATCTCATCGGCGTTGGTCACGCCCGGGATCTCAACACTGATCCTGTTGGCACCTTCCTGATAAACATTGGCCTCCGTCGAGTATTCATCAACACGCTTCTGCAGCTTGGCAATCGTGTCGTTCATATCTTCTGCAGAAGGTGCAGCCTGATCAGCTTCATAAGTAATGGATACACCGCCGGAAAGATCAAGGCCGGTGTGGATATTCTTCATCGACCCTCTGCCATTCTCACCCCATCCGACGAGAGCCGTGTAGCCGGTCACGATCGTAAAGATGACTGCGAGAATGAGCACAATTACGCTTGTTCTTTTTTTCATGCTACTCTACCTCTTTAAGTTTACTCTTCTGCTGCTTCCGCAGCTTTCAGCATAATACTGCATTCCACACGCTTACGCTGAAGCCGGCATCCGATTTCATAGACATCGTTGATTCCGCCGGTAAAGTTAAAGGAATTGGCGGCACACCCTCCGCTGCAGTAAAATCTCGCGAAACAGCTGCTGCACTCTTCCTTGGAATAAACATTCACCTTCTTGAATTCGTCAACAATATCTTTCCTGACAATGCCGGTATCCGTGTTCCCCAGCAGGAACTGCTCATTCCCGACGAACTGATGACACGGATAAAAATCGCCCCACGGAGTGACGGCAAGGTACTCCGTTCCGGAACCGCATCCGGACAATCTTTTATAGACGCAGGGACCACCCGTTAAATCTATCATAAAATGAAAGAAATTAAAAGCTTTACCTTCTTTTTTACGCTTAATCATTTCCCGTGCAAGGAAGTCATACTGTTCGCAGAGGAAGGGAACGTCTTCCGGTCGGATCGCGTAATCTTCAGTCGGAGGGGCAACGACCGGCTCAACGGATATCTGATCGAACCCCAGATCGGCCAGATGCAGAACGTCCTGTGCGAAGTCGAGATTCCAGTGCGTGTAGGTTCCCCGCACATAGTAGGAAAGTCCCAGTTCTCTGCGCTGCCGGGCAAATTCCAATATCTTCGGCAGTATCAGATCATAACTTCCCTTTCCCTTACGAAACGGCCGCATGCGGTCATGGACTTCTTTTCTTCCATCGATTGAAAGCACGACATTGTGCATCTCTCTGTTGCAGAACTCCATGATTTCATCATTGAGCAGCACGCCGTTCGTCGTCAGAGTAAATCTGAAATGTTTAGGCGCAAATGTGTCTCTGGCCTTTTCTTCCAGCTCGTGCCCATAGGCGACCAGCTCCTTAACGACTTCCCAGTTCATGAGCGGTTCGCCGCCGAAAAAATCCACTTCCAGATTTTTACGCAGGCCTGAATTCCTTACAAGGAAATCCAGAGCCTTCTTTCCGGTCTCAAGAGACATCAGGGCACGTCTCCCATGATATTCCCCCTCCTCAGCAAAACAATACCTACAGGCAAGGTTGCAGTCATGGGCAACGTGAAGACACAAAGCTTTTACGACTGTCGGCCGCTTAACAAATTCCTCAATAGCCGGAGCATAGGGTTCCGCCGTAAACAGTGCTCCCTGTTTTTTCAGCTCTTCAATTTCCTGAAGCGCTTCGCTGATCTCCAGTTCGGCGTCCTCCAGTTCATAAGCCCCGCCTGCCGCGCCATCAAGCAGCTGCTTTCTGGTCTCTTCAGCATTTCCCGTTTCATCCAGAATACCTACCGCATCATAAAACAGGTCATCGGCTACGTGGACCGAACTGCTCGGAACATCCAGAATGATGTTGAAACCGTTACTTTTGTATCGGTGAATCTGCATTTATATAATTACCTTTCTGATTTTTTAAGTACTCACACTAAAAGAGGTCTGCTGTTAACAGACCTCTGACTTAACTCTATTCGAAGAAATCAGGCAAATGTGCCAAGGCGCTCTTTACTTGTGCTCGCAGCTCTGATTACCAACTGTGCAGCTTGTCTTGCATGCAGACTGGCAGGATGTCTGGCACTCTCCGCAGCC
>AUXO011520068.1_pt1 | contig 13061 bp, 9 predicted proteins | sample 768731 | NCBI WGS metagenome assembly AUXO01 (sample SAMN02715735, study PRJNA202380) | gut metagenome | biome: sheep rumen | host: Ovis aries | place: New Zealand: Palmerston North
TTTGTGGTGTTTCTTCTGACATGTATGTAGCAAGAGCAGCGCTTCACTTCTGGGAAGAGCCGTGTATCTCAGGCACAGAAGGTTCCGGGGCGGTATTCTTCTCCGGCTGTACACTTAAGTGTGTGTTTTGCCAGAACTATGAACTAAGTCACGGCGAATACGGCAAAGTAGTGTCTGTGGAGAGACTCGCAGAGATTTTTCTGGAGCTTGAGGAAAAAGGAGCCAATAACATAAATCTTGTGACTCCGGATCACTATATCCCTAAAATACAGAAAGCCATGATTGCCGCAAGAGAACAGGGGCTCAAAATACCTTATGTTATCAACTGCTCAGGTTATGAAACACGGGAGCTCATCCATATGCTGGACGGGCTTGCGGATATTTATCTTGATGATTTCAAGTATATGGATGGTGAAAAGGCGGCCAAATATTCAGGTGCCCCGGACTACCCTGAAAGGGCTATGGAAAGTCTCGAAGAGATGGTACGTCAGTGTCCTGAACCCGAGTTTTCAGAAAACGGAATCATGAAAAAAGGTGTTATAGTGAGACATTTGCTTATGCCGGGCATGGTCAAAAACGCAAAACAGGTTGTTGACTATGTTTATGACACCTATGGCGATCAGGTTTATCTCAGCCTCATGCATCAGTTCACTCCACTTGAAAAACTGGAGAAATACCCAGAGATAAACAGACGTGTTACTCACAGAGAATACGAAAGACTTCTTCAATATGCCATGGAAAAGGGAGTAACAAATGCTTTCATTCAGGACGGAAGTGTAGCTAAAGAAAGCTTTATCCCTGACTGGAACGGTGAGGGTGTCTGATATTACTGTTTTCTGCTGAAAACTTGTATTTTTTCCTAAAATCCCACATAAAAGGTAGGAAATATAATTGCATACTAAATTGCTGTGGGTTATAATCAACAAGACCTTAGTCGAGGTCTTGTTTTTTTATACCTTTATCATAAAGAGTCCTGTTCTACAGAGAAAGTCGGGAGTTCTTTATAGAACAGCTTATATAATGATGCATCATTTTAACGAAGAGTCTATATATGCATCATAGGTGAATGTCTGATTTTATCATTCACATCATTTTATTTATGGAGGAAGCAAGATGGCAGATTTACTTAATGTCAAGAATCTGGCTGTAAACGTTGAGGATAAAGAAATCCTTCACGGTGTAAGCCTTACAGTTAATAAAGGTGAGACACATGTTCTCATGGGACCTAACGGCGCCGGAAAGTCCACACTTGGAAATGCACTCATGGGCAATCCTCAGTATGTGATCACAGGTGGAAAGATTCTGTTTAACGGACAGGATATCACCGGTGAGGCAGCTGACAAGAGAGCAAAGATGGGAATGTTCCTTTCTTTCCAGAATCCTCTCGAGGTACCTGGTATCACTCTCGGAAACTTCATCCGTTCCGCTCTTCAGCAGAGAACAGGACAGCACATACGTCTCTGGGATTTCAAGAAAGAGATGCGTAAGGCTATGGAAATCCTCAATATGGATCCGTCATACGCCGACCGTGATCTCAATGTTGGTTTCTCCGGCGGAGAGAAAAAGAAGGCTGAAATCCTTCAGCTCCTTATGCTTAAGCCATCTCTCGCTATATTGGACGAGACTGATTCAGGTCTTGATGTAGATGCTGTACGTACAGTTTCAAAGGGTGTTGAAGAGTATCAGAAGTCCATGGACGGAGCTCTTATCATCATCACACACTCTACAAGGATCCTTGAGTCTCTCAAGGTTGACCATACACATGTACTTGTAAACGGAAACATGAAGGCTGAAGGCGATGCTTCTCTTGTTGAAAAAATCAACGAACAGGGCTTCGAGGATTTCATCAGGTAAAGCTTTTAGAGCGCTTAAGAAACATTGATTTAATCCGTATTTCTACAGAACATATAGTTTTGAAGTCGCATCTAAGCATTAATCGCTTACGGTGTGCGGAGGATAGATAATGGCAAAAAAGGAAAGAGCACAGGTCAATGACATTGACCGATCAATGTATGATTTCCGTTATGAAGAAAAGGATCAGGATTTCTATAAAATCCAGGAAGGTCTTACACGAGAAATCGTAGAAGAGATATCAGACAAGAAGGGGGATCCGCAGTGGATGCGTGATTTCCGTCTCAAGTCTCTCGAAATATACAATCAGAAAGAGGTTCCGCAGTGGGGACCAAGCATAGACGGTCTCGATATGAACAACATCGTGACTTATGTTAAACCGAAAACAAAGATGACAGCGGACTGGGAAGAAGTTCCGGATGATATCAAGAACACTTTTGAGAAGCTTGGCATACCTCAGGCAGAGCGTGAATCACTTGCAGGTGTAGGTGCACAGTATGACTCAGAGCTTGTATATCATAATCTTCAGAAGGATGTAGCCGACAAGGGCGTGGTTTACACTGATATCGAGTCAGCACTTCACGGTCCTTATGCCGACATGATCAAGGATCACTTCATGCATCTTGTTCCTCCAACAGATCATAAGTTCGCGGCTCTTCACGGTGCAGTATGGTCAGGTGGATCTTTTGTCTATGTACCAAAGGGAGTAACAGTAGAGATTCCTTTACAGTCATACTTCCGTTTAAATGCTCCGGGCGCTGGTCAGTTTGAGCATACTCTCATCATCGTAGATGAGGGTGCAAACCTTCATTTCATCGAAGGCTGTTCAGCTCCTAAGTACAATATAGCAAATCTTCATGCAGGATGTGTTGAGCTCTATGTCGGTAAGAATGCAAAGCTCCGTTACTCAACCATCGAGAACTGGTCCAAGAACATGTACAACCTTAACACCAAGCGTGCCATCGTAGAAGAGGGCGGAACCATGGAGTGGGTATCCGGATCCTTCGGATCACATGTTTCATACCTCTACCCTATGACCATCCTTCAGGGTGCAAACTCACACATGAATTTCACGGGTGTAACATTTGCTGGCAAGGGTCAGAATCTTGATACAGGTGCCAAGGTAGTACATAACGCTCCAAACACAACTTCATATATCAGCACACGTTCCATCAGTAAGGACGGCGGTGCAAGTACATATCGTTCTTCAGTTGTTATCAACAACAAGGCCAAAAATGCCAAGAACTCTGTTTCCTGCCAGTCACTCATGCTGGATGACATTTCAAGATCAGATACCATCCCTGCAATGGATGTACGTACACAGCAGGCCGATGTCGGACATGAGGCTAAGATCGGACGTATCTCTGATGATGCTGTTTTCTATCTTATGTCCCGCGGTCTTTCCGAGGAAGAAGCAAGAGCTCTCATCGTATCAGGATTTGCTGATTCGGTATCCAAGGAACTGCCTCTTGAGTATGCGGTAGAGATGAACAATCTTATCCGTCTCGAGATGGTCGGAGCTATAGGTTAATGGAGGCAATGATGGAAGATAACAGATTATTAATGAACGCTCTGCCTGCACCGACTTATAACTGGCTCAAGATGAATGATGCATATGTGCAGGTACCTAAGGATGTCACTGAGGGTAATCCTATGGTGACAAGATCAAAAACAGTTTTGGCTGATGTCACAGACTATGACGCCATCAAGGATATCGCAGGCGGCATGGGCTACAATATGGATACATTTATACAGCAGTCAGGAGTAGATGTTTTAAAGATTTCTACCGGCAAAAATCAGAAAGTTATATCCCCTGTCCATATTGATTTTGATTACCAAAAAGATGTCAATACTGTTAATGCTGTATATATCGAAGCTGCAGACAACAGTGACATAACAGTTGTTATGGACTTCACTTCACAGAAGGATCTATGCGGCTTTGCTGCAATCCAGACCAAAGTCAGAGTCGGCAAGAATGCCAAAGTCATACTTGTCCAGATTCAGAGACTCGGAAAGGGATTCACCTTCCTCAATGATGTTGCTGCCAAAACAGATGACAACGGTAGATTTGAGGAAATCGAGCTGGTGCTCAGCGGCGAAAAAACCTATCAGGGCTCAAGAACCGATCTTGTGGGAAAAGAGAGCAGCCTGAAAACAGATGTAGGGTATCTCATCAAGGGCCATGATCATCTTGATATGAACCATATCGCAAATCACATCGGAAGAAAAACTGTTTGTGATATAGATGTAGACGGTGTTCTCAGAGATGAAGCCTTTAAGCTTTTCAGAGGAACAATTGATCTCCGTAAGGGTGCCAAGGGCGCTCTCGGTAATGAACTTGAAGATGTTCTCCTCATGGATGATACAGTTATCAATCAGACCATTCCGGTTATCCTTTGCGATGAAGACGATGTCGAGGGTAATCATGGAGCAACCATCGGAAGATTGGATGACAGTATGCTTTTCTATCTCGAGTCACGTGGAATGGAAAGGGCAGATGTCTATGAAATGATGGCTGCAGCAAGGATAGATGCGGTTATCTCGAAGATTCCTGATGAAGAAACCAGAAATCTCATTCTTGAAGACCTGAGAGGTCACAAGGAGGAAAAATTCAATGACTGAACTTTCAAAAGCAGAACGTGAAGCTGAGGATGCGCGCATCCTCAGTGATTTTCCTATTTTGGACGGAAGCTTTGTATACTTTGATAATGGAGCAACAACTCAGAAGCCAAAGGCTGTTCTCGATGCAGTAAACAACTACTATTTGTCCATGAATGCCAATCCTATGCGTGGACTATACAAGCTAAGCATCGCAGCTACAGATGCTTATGAAGAGGCTCGTGATACTGTTCGTTCATTTATAAACGCGCCTTCCCGGGAAGAGATCATCTTTACAAGAAATGCCACAGAGGGACTTAATCTCATAGCCTATACATATGGCAGAGCATTCATAAAAGAGGGTGACGAAATAGTGATCACTATCATGGAGCATCACAGCAACATGATTCCCTGGCAGCAGCTATGTAAAGAGAAAGGTGCCAAACTTACATATATCCTGCCGGATGAGGACGGAACCATAACAGAAGAAAAGTTCCGCTCCTACATGAATCCTCATGTAAAGCTTGTATCCATGACTCATATTTCCAATGTACTAGGTGTAAAGAATGACATTAAGACATTTGCACGTATAGCACATGAAAACGGAGCGGTATTTGTATGTGACGGTGCGCAGTCTATTCCTCATACAAAGGTTGATGTTCAGGATCTCGATGTGGATTTTCTTTCCTTCTCAGGTCACAAAATTTATGCTCCGATGGGAATAGGCGTAGTATACGGCAGAAAAGCTTTACTTGAAAAGATGCCTCCATTCCTTTTTGGAGGAGAGATGATAGAGTATGTCACAACTGAAGGCGCTACCTGGAACGAACTTCCTCATAAGTTCGAAGCCGGTACTGTAAATGACGGCGGTGCTGTCGGTTTAAGCGCAGCTATAAAATATGTAAACTCTATAGGCTTTGACCGTATTGAGGAACGAGAATATCATCTCACAAAGATGATGATGGAAGAGATGCAGACGCTGCCATATGTGCATATCCTCGGTTCAGATAAACCGGAAAATCATCATGGTATAGTTACCTTCACCATTGACGGCGTACATCCACATGATATCGCAGCAATATTTGACGAGCATGATGTAGACATTCGCGCAGGACATCACTGTGCACAGCCACTCATGAAATTCTGTCATACACCTAGTACCGTAAGAGCAAGTATCGGACTCTATAATACTGAGGACGATGTAATAAAGTTTATTGATGCCTTGAAACAGATTCGAGGAGAAATGGGTTATAAATAATGGCAAGTACGTTTTACAATGAGATTTTAACGGATCACAACATCAACCCGACACACAAGTACAAGATGGAGGATGCAACTTTTTCTCTTGAAGGTGTCAATCCAAGCTGCGGCGATGATGTTGTTCTTTATTTAAAGGTCAACGATCAGAATATGATTGAGGAGGCCTCATTCTTCGGAGATGGCTGTGCCATATCTCAGGCAAGTGCTGATATGATGTGTGATCTCATCATAGGACGCTCCAAAGAAGATGCTTTGAGACTTTCTGATATCTTCCTTCGTATGATCAAGGACACAATCACTCCTGAGGAAAAAGAAGAGTTGGAAGAAGCCGGCATACTTGAAGATATCCACCACATGCCTGCACGAGTTAAGTGCGCGGTTCTGGGATGGCATACCATGGGTCAGATTTTCCGTGATGCTGACGAGGGAAAGATAGACAAGTACGACGGCAAGTTTGAGCAGTGATACATAAAATCTGATTTAAAATAATATTCTGTCAGCACTTGTATTATTGAGTGAAATAAACTAAAATAGCCTTTAGTAAATCGGTTAACCATTAACCAAAAGGAGATTAGTGATCATGAGAATTGCATTAATAAACGAAAACTCTCAGGCAGCCAAGAACGCTGTTATCTACAATTCACTCAAGACAGTTGCAGACCAAAAGGGCTATACTGTTGATAATTACGGCATGTATTCTGCAGATGATGCTGCACAGCTTACATATGTTCAGAACGGTATTCTTGCAGCAGTACTTCTCAACAGCGGTGCTGCAGATTTTGTTGTTACAGGATGTGGAACCGGTGAAGGTGCCATGCTTGCCCTCAACTCATTCCCTGGCGTTATCTGCGGACATGTAGAGGATCCACTTGATGCATTTACATTTGCACAGATCAATGATGGAAATGCAGTAGCACTTCCATTTGCACTCAAGTTCGGATGGGGCGGAGACTTAAATCTCATTTACATCTTTGAGAAACTCTTCTCACAGCCATTCGGAGGCGGATACCCACCAGAGAGACGTGAGCCTGAGCAGAGAAACAAGAAGATTCTCGATGAGGTTCGCAGACATACATTAAGACAGGATCTCGTAGAAGTTCTTAAGGAGCTGGATCCTGAGCTTGTAAAGGGTGCTTTCCAAGGAGAGCACTTCAAGGAGCTTTTCTTTGCAAACTGCAAGGATGAAAAGATCGGTGCATACATCAAGTCTATAGTAGGTTAATTTCATACCAGTAATTAAGCATAAGTTCAGCCGGATTCACTCCGACTGAACTTTTTTTCATACAGTAAACCGACATGAATTTGTAAGTCTCATTACGTTGCATAGGTAAAAACTGCCTTGTATAATTAAAATGTTTTATTATGGGTAACTATATATACGCCCTTATTTAAAGTGATATATCACTTTAGGCAGGAATTACATGACAAATTACACTAAATACAATATCGAAAAAACTATTGATGCTTTAGACGATACAAAAGGAAAGATCGGTCACCGTATTACACATTTTTTTCAAATGTCGCTCCTCCTCGGTGCAGTATTCAGCGGTATCATAGCTTCATCTTTTGGCTTTGGTATGTTCCGCGGCATCCTTGATTCTGCTCCGGATCTGGATTCAATACATGTAGGCCCTACAGCCTATGCTTCCAAAGTACTTGATACAGAAGGACATGTTACGGCAACCCTTGTACAGGAGGGTTCAAACCGTGAGAGAGTCACTTTCGAACAGCTGCCCGAGGACCTTATCAACGCCTTTGTTGCCATAGAGGATGAACGTTTCTGGACTCACAACGGTATCGATATAAAGTCTATAATGCGTGCCGTGCGCGGAGTTGTTTCAGATGATTCTTCAGCCGGCGGTGGTTCCACCATCACTCAGCAGCTCATCAAAAACAATGTATTCGGAGGAGGTCTTAACGAGGGACAATTCGAGAAGTATGTTCGTAAGTTCCAGGAGCAGTATCTGGCACTTGAACTGGAGAACCAGCCCGATATGTCCAAGGAATCCATCAAAAAAAGTATCATCACCGAGTACCTGAACACCATAAATCTTGGTTCCAACACGCTTGGTGTCAAGGTTGCTGCAAGAAGATATTTCAACAAAGAAGTTAATACATTAACATTATCGGAATGTGCTGTAATTGCAGCAATAACCAAAAATCCTTCAGCTCTCAATCCTATAACTCATCCTGAACATAACAGCGAACGTCGAGCTCAGATCTTGTCCAATATGCTGGAACAGGGTTATATAGATGAAACACGGTATAAAGAGGCTTTAGCTGACGATGTGTATTCCCGCATAAAGGATGTTGATACTCAAAAGGCGGCAGAGGGTAATGAACCCTACTCATACTTTGTGGATGAACTTACAGAACAAGTGGTTGATGAACTGCAGGAGCGTCTCGGTTACAGTAAGGAAGACGCGACACACCTGTTGTACTCAGGAGGTCTGACCATATATTCAACACAAGACCCTGCTTTGCAGGCTATCGTTGATGAAGAGGTCAATAATCCGGAAAACTATGATACCGTCAAGTATTCTATCACATGGCGTTACACTGTCCGTCATGAAGATGGCACAATAGTCAATTACTCCGAGAAAGACCTGCTTCGTTATATCAGAGAGGTCAGAGGTATTTCCTTTAACGGTCTCTTTAAGTCTGAGGAGTCCGCCAAAACCTACATTGAAGAGTACAAGGCTGAATTGCTTTCTGACACGGATGTTGAACTGGGTGAAAATTATTTCGCCACATTAGAGCCACAGGTATCTTTCGTACTTATGGATCAGCATACAGGTCAAGTCAAGGCCATCAGCGGCGGCCGTGGAGAGAAGCGTTATTCACTTTCTCTGAACCGTGCCACCAATACTCTGAGACAGCCTGGTTCAACTTTCAAGGTAGTTTCCAGCTTTGCTCCGGCCATCGACCTCTATGGTGCCACACTTGCAACGCCTTTTTATGACGGTGAGTATACTCTCGGAGAAAAGACATTCAGAAACTGGTACAGTTCCGGTTACCTTGGATACCAGACCATCCGTGACGGTATCATTTACTCACTGAATATCGTTGCGGTAAGATGTCTTATGGAACAGCTTGATCCACACAGAGGACGATTATATGCAGAAAATATGGGTATAACTTCCCTGGTTGATGAAGACGAGAATCCGGCACTTGCCCTCGGCGGTCTTACAAACGGTGTCACAAACCTTGAACTCACTCAGGCTTATGCTACTATTGCCAATGGAGGAAAATTCAACAAAGCCAAGTTCTTTACCCAGATCATCGATCAGGATGGTAATGTCCTCATCGATACAACACAGGATGAAGCAAGGCAGGCCATGAAGGCTAGCACTGCATTCCTTCTGACAGACGCCATGAGTCAGTCCATGCTTCCTAACCGTGCTTTCTCAGGCTCCATAAATGTTAACTCCACTTCAACAAGAGCTCATTTTGATGGCATGAGTCTGGCCGGAAAGTCCGGAACCACTACTAAGGATGTTGACATCTGGTTTGTAGGTTTCTCTCCATATTACATTGCAGGGGTATGGGGTGGATGTGATGAAAACCAGCCGCTCATAGACAAGGCAAGCGGAGAGTACAACGGAGGATCAGGCTTCCATAAGGACATATGGCGTAAAATCATGGAGCGTGTTCATGAAGGATTACCGGATATTGGTTTCGAGCAGCCTGATGGCATAGTACAGGCCAAAGTTTGCCGCAAGTCAGGTAAACTTCCTATAAACGGATGTTACAATGATTACCGCGGAAGTGCAGTTATAACAGAATATTTTGCCGAAGGCACAGTTCCTACCGATAACTGTGACAAACACTATAAGTCAGGTGGCATTAAGGTTCCTGATGATGAGGATTACGGAACAGACGATGGCTATTTCAGCCGCAGCAGATCTTCGTCTTCCTCTTCATCATCCACCTCTGAAACTCAGGCCACTGTAGAAACTACTGCAGAAGCGCCTGTACAGACTCAGGAATACGGCCCAAGCGCCGGGCCATCCCATGGAGTTATAGAAGCGCCGGTTGTAGTCATTGACTGATTGCCGCACTATGATTAAACTATCTTTACATAGTTATATATGTCATTGTTAAATCGCTTTTAGATTAAACATCTATACACTTTGTACCCATCTCATTCGAGATGGGTATTTTAAAGGATTGAATATGAAATACATCAAAGATTACGCTACAGGCACCTATGAAGAAAAAAAATCAAAATTTATAGGAGAAATATTTCCAATCAAAAGTGAAGAAGAAGCACAGGAACATATTGCTGCAATACGTAAAAAATATTACGATGCCCGTCATCATTGCTACGCTTATGTACTCGGCGAAAACTACGAGACGGTAAAACAATCAGATGATGGCGAACCATCACAAACTGCCGGCATGCCTATATTAAATGTACTAAAAGGGGCAGAAATTCACGATGCACTTATTGTAGTCACCAGATACTTCGGAGGTACTCTTTTGGGAACCGGAGGGTTAGTCCGCAGCTATACCAACGCAAGTAAAGCAGCCATAGAAGCGGCAGTTGTCCTTAGTGCAGTCACAGGCTATAAAGCCGTGGCAGAAATACCATACACATTGGTCGGAAAAATAAAATATTACACTGAAACAGAAGGTATCACGGAAGCAGAAGCAGAGTACGGAAACAACGTAAAAATGACATGGTATGTTCCGGATGATAAGCTTTCCTCATTTCAAAATCAAATACAGGAGTTGTCAGGAGGAAGTATTACTCTTGCAATCGATAAACACCGGTGGTATAATGCGTAAGATTTTTTTGTTAATGAGAAGATTAAACTTCTTTAATGTTATATACGAGGTACAAGAATGAAGCAAAAGAGAGAAAATATTCGTAACATCGCTATCATCGCCCATGTAGACCATGGTAAAACAACACTTGTCGATGAACTTTTAAAGCAATCCGGTGTATTCCGTGACAATCAGGATGTAGGTATTCGTGTCATGGATTCAAACCCTCTTGAGCGAGAGAGAGGCATCACTATCCTTTCCAAGAACACTGCCGTTACTTATAAGGATACAAAGATCAACATCATCGATACTCCGGGCCATGCTGACTTCGGTGGAGAAGTTGAGCGTATCTTAAAGATGGTAGACGGTGCTATCCTTCTCGTTGACGCATTTGAGGGACCTATGCCTCAGACACGTTTTGTACTTCAGAAAGCTTTGGATCTGAGACTTCCTGTACTTGTTGTAATCAATAAGATAGATAAACCACAGGCACGTCCTGAGGATGTAGAGGATGAAGTACTTGAGCTTATGATGGATCTCAATGCTTCAGACGAGCAGCTTGACTGCCCATTCCTTTATGCTTCTTCAAAGGAAGGCTTCGCCAAGGCAAAGCTTACTGACGAGTCCAAGGATATGGAGCCGCTGTTCCAGGCTATCATTGATTACATCCCGGCTCCTGAGGGAGATGTTGATGCTGATACTCAGATGCTTATCTCCACAATCGATTACAATGAGTTCGTTGGACGTATCGGTATCGGTAAGATTGAGAATGGTTCATTAAAGCTTAACCAGGATGCTTATGTTGTTAACCACCATGATCCTGATAAGCGTACTAAAGTAAGAATCACAAAGCTTTATACATTTGACGGTCTCAGAAGAGTAGATGTTCAGGAAGCCCAGTGCGGTGAGATAGTTGCTATATCAGGTATCGAGGATCTCCATGTAGGTGATACAGTTATCACTGGCGATGCAGAAGCTATCCCATTCCAGAAGATTACAGAGCCAACTATCTCTATGGATTTCATCGTCAATGATTCTCCGCTTGCAGGACAGGAGGGTAAGTACGTTACATCAAGACATATCCGCGACCGTCTCATGCGTGAGCTTCAGACAGATGTATCTCTCCGTGTTGAGGAGACAGATTCCGCTGATACATTTAAGGTTTCAGGCCGTGGTGAGCTTCACCTTTCAGTTCTCATCGAGACTATGCGCCGTGAAGGCTTTGAGTTTGCAGTATCAAAGGCTGAGGTTATCTACAAGACCAACGAACAGGGCAAGAAGATGGAGCCTATGGAGATTGCTTATATCGATGTTCCTGAAGATTGTGCAGGTACAGTTATCCAGAAGCTTACTCAGCGTAAGGGTGTTCTCAATGGAATGAGCCCTCTTGCATCAGGCTATACTCGACTTGAGTTTGATATCCCATCACGTGGTCTCATTGGTTACAGAGGTGAGTTCATGACTGATACCAAGGGTAACGGTATCTTAAATACAGAGTTTGATGGTTATGGTGAGTTCAGAGGCGAGCTTTCATATCGTCATCAGGGTTCTCTTATTGCTTTTGAGAATGGTGAGGCTGTTACTTATGGTCTTTTCCAGGCTCAGGCAAGAGGAACTCTTTTCATCGGACCTGGTGAGAAGGTTTACTCAGGCATGGTCATCGGACAGTCACCAAAGTCTGAGGATGTCGAGCTCAACGTATGTAAGACAAAACACCTTACAAACACTCGTACATCATCTTCTGACGAAGCTCTCAAGCTTACACCAAAGAAAATCATGTCACTTGAGCAGTGCATCGACTTTATCGATACAGATGAGCTCCTTGAAGTAACACCAGAGAATCTTCGTATACGTAAGAAGATTCTTGATCCAACTCTTCGTAAGAGAGCCGGATTTGCCCGTAAGCAGGGTTGATGCATCTCCCGGATGTGTCATGAAGTCGGGATTAACCCCTATATCATATTCATAATGCATAAACCGTTTTACTATAAGTACTCCGGGTTATGCCAAAATAAATAAAATGTATAACAGGCGGCAGATTTTCTGTCGCCTGTTTTTAATTCCTATTGTATAATAGGGAAAGTTTGGTGGTATTTTCTGAACACACCATAAATAGCGGAGGTTATTATGGCCATATTTAAAGGGGCAGGAGTAGCTCTTATTACTCCATTTTATGCTGATGGTTCTGTAAATTATGATAAATTAGCCGAGATCATTGAGGATCAGATTATCGGAGGTACAGATGCAATCATCGCTTGCGGCACTACAGGTGAAGCATCTACCATGTCAGAAAAAGAACACATGGATGTAGTTCGTTTCATCATCGATAAGGTAAATCACCGCATTCCTGTTATTGCAGGCACAGGCAGCAATTGTACATCAACAGCTATTCAGCTTTCAAAAGAAGCAGAGGCAGCAGGCGCAGATGGTGTTCTTCTCGTAACTCCATATTACAACAAGGCAACACAGGAAGGTCTCATCAAACATTTCACAGCAATAGCTGAGGCCATTGATATTCCGTGTATTCTTTACAATATTCCATCAAGAACAGGTGTTACCATCCAGCCTGAGACAATGGCATA
>AUXO012213883.1_pt1 | contig 13061 bp, 9 predicted proteins | sample 768731 | NCBI WGS metagenome assembly AUXO01 (sample SAMN02715735, study PRJNA202380) | gut metagenome | biome: sheep rumen | host: Ovis aries | place: New Zealand: Palmerston North
AGCGTGATATAAGCGCTTTCAATCATTTTATGTTTTAATAGAAGAGTTTTATGAGTATAATTTTTGTGTAGTTGAAGATACTATTCGTATAATTACCCAAATTGGTGGGAAGTTTCTACGCTGTGGCCCGGAAGCCAGCACTACGAATAAATCTAAATCTTTCTAATTTGCATTAGATTTATTTATTATTAACGTATTAACTTAACTCCTTTTGGGATTGTGAAAGTACCTCACTGCATAATCTTAAAGGGAGATTTTAAATTATGAAAAAAAGTTTGAAGTCGGTCAGTCTCTTAGCTCTTTCCTTCTTAGGTTTAGTTGGTTGCGGCGGTAACAACTCTAGCACTGGCACTGTTGCCAAAAAATTAAAAGCTGGTCTTATCGCCTTACACGATTCCACCTCTACTTATGATAAGAACTTCATCGATGCTTTCAATGCTGCTTGCGCTGCTAAGGATGTTACTCCAGTCATCGCTACTAACATTCCAGAAGGCACTGAAGCTTATGATAAGGCTGCTGAATTTGCTGAAGCTGGTTGCGACTTTGTTTTTGCTGATTCTTTCGGTCATGAACCTCACATTCTTAAAGCTGCCAAGGAATTCACTAATGTTCAATTCTCTCACGCTACTGGTACTACTGCTCATACTGAAAAGCTTGCTAACTTCCACAACGCATTCGCTAACATCTATGAAGGTAGATATCTTGCCGGTGTTGCTGCTGGTTTAAAGTTACAAGATATGCTTACCAAGAATCCAGAAACCTCCAAGACCATCGGTTATGTCGGTGCTTATCCATATGCTGAAGTTAAATCTGGTTACACCGCTTATTATCTCGGTGTCCGTTCTATCGTTGATGATGTTCAAATGAAGGTCACCTTCACCAATGAATGGTATCACGAAAACAAAGAAAAGACTGCTGCTACCGCTCTTATCGATGCTGGTTGCTCCATCATTTCTCAACATGCTGACTCCATGGGTGCTCCAAGCCAATGCGAAGAAAAAGGTATTCCAAACATCACTTATAACGGAACTACTGAATTATCTTGTCCAAACACCTATGTCATCTCTTCCAGAATCAACTGGCAACCATATTTCGAACATGTCTTCGATTTACTCAAAGAAGGCAATAGCATTGAAACTGATTATGTCGGTACTTTAGGTTCCACCTTATACAATGGTGGTGTTGCCTTAAATGAACCAGGCAAAAAGGCTGCTGTTGCTGGCACTGAAACTAAATTAAATGAAGTTGCTGCTAAGCTTAGAAATAAAGAAATCAGAGTCTTCGACACTGCTAAGTTCACTGTCAATGGCGCACACATTGCCTCTTACATGGCTGATGTTGATTCTGATGAAAATTACACTCCAGACACTCAAGTTATCAAGACTGAAGGTGGCATCACTTACTTCGCTGAAAGTGAATTCCGTTCTGCTCCATACTTCGATATCGATATCGATGGTATCAGCATTCTTTAATTCAGCATCACTAATTTTTAAAAAATCACACCCAGGAGAGTTATCCAACTCTCTTGGGTTTTGCCCTTTTAGGAGAAGTTTATGAGTTTTAATGAAATGACTAAAAAATGTGCAGTTCGACTTGAAAACGTAAGCAAACATTTTGGTTCTGTTTATGCAAATAAGGATGTCAATTTAGAAATCTATCATGGAGAAATCCTTGCTTTGTTAGGTGAAAACGGCAGCGGCAAAACAACCTTGATGAATATGCTTTCTGGCATTTATTTTCCTGATGACGGGACAATATATGTCAATGATAAAAAAGCCACTATTGCCTCTCCTAAAGATGCCTACAAATACCATATTGGTATGGTGCATCAGCATTTCAAATTAATCGATGTTTTCACTGCTTTGGAAAACATTGTTTTAGGTGTTAAGTCCACTGTTTCTTTTGGTGAAAAGGTTTCTTACTTTGCAAAGAACGTATTTCGTAAAAAGAAAGATAAAGATACCCGTAAATTAGATCGTTCACTTTTAAAAGATGCTAAAGTTATCATCAACGAAATTTGTGAACGCTATGGCTTCGTTTTAGATTTAAACAAGCGTGTATATGATATGTCTGTCTCTGAAAAGCAGACTCTTGAAATTGTCAAAGTCTTATATCGTGGCGCTGATGTTTTGATCTTAGATGAACCAACGGCTGTTTTAACACCGATGGAAATTGAACATTTATTTAAAGTTATCAGAAATATGAGAAAAGATGGTAAAGCTATTATTATCATCACTCATAAATTGAACGAAGTGTTAGAAATATCCGATCGTGTCGCTGTTTTACGTAAAGGCGAATGTATCGGTTATGTCAATACTAGTGAAACCAACGAAGAAGAAATGACCGAGATGATGGTCGGTAAGAAAGTTGAATTGAACATCAACCGTTCCGACCCAGTCTATGTTCACCCACGTCTTATTGTTGACGGTATCACTTGCCGCGACAAATATGGTAAGGTGGTCATTTCTAATGTCTCCTTTGTTGCAAACGCTGGCGAAATTTTAGGTATCGCTGGTATTTCCGGCTCTGGTCAAAGAGAAATCTTAGAATCCATTTCTGGCTTGGTTAAAGATGATGCTGGTTCCATTATCTACATCACTCCAAAGACCAAGAAGAGAGTCAATTTAAGAGATCGTACACCAGCTCAGATTCGTGACTTAGGTGTCAGATTATCTTTCGTTCCCGAAGATCGTTTGGGTATGGGTCTTGTCGGTAACATGGACCTTGTCGACAACATGATGCTCCGTTCTTATAGAAAAGGTAAATTCCAACTCGTCAATCGTCATAACCCACGTATCTTAGCTAAAAAATTGGTCGATGAATTGGAAATCGCTACGCCAAGCATCAACACTTTTGTTCGTAAACTCTCTGGTGGTAATGTCCAAAAAGTTTTGGTCGGTAGAGAAATCTCATCGCGTCCAAAAGTTTTAATGGTTGCATATCCTGTTCGTGGTCTTGATATCAACTCCTCTTACACTATTTACAACTTATTAGATAAGCAAAAAGCTAATGGTTCAGCGATTATTTATGTCGGCGAAGATTTAGATGTCTTAATCGCATTATGCGATCGAATTATGGTTATTGCTGATGGCCAGGTCAAGGGCATTGTCGATGCTAGAACAACGACTAAGACCGAAATCGGTCGTTTGATGACAGGTGATAAGAAGGAGGAAGTTGCTCATGTCAGTGAATAAAGAAACAGTGAAAAAAGAGCCTTTTTTCCACGTTATTAAAAGAACGGACATTTCCTTTACCAAAGCTTTGGGACTTCGTTTACTCGCTATCTTATTGGGCTTAGCTATCTCGTTTGTTTTCCTTTATATTTATCTTCAAATAAATAATCCTAGAGTTATCTCTTCACTATATGATGAAGGCCGTAGTTTTTCTGGTGCTTTCTTCACTTCATTATTTGAAGGTAACTTCGGCACTGTTAGAAAAACTTGGATCGCTTTAAGAGAAATGTCTCTGTTGTTGATCACAGGTCTTGCTCTTATTCCAGCATTTAAGATGAAGTTCTGGAACTTGGGAGGCAATGGTCAAATTTTAATCGGTGCCTTAACTGCAATCGTCTTCATGTTTTTTGTTGCCCCGGCTGAATTGCCAGAGTGGTTATATTACACTCTCATGATCATTTCTTCCATTCTCGCTGGTGCTTTATGGGCTGTTATTCCAGCTATCTTTAAGGCGTTTTTCAACACCAATGAATCTTTATTCACATTGATGATGAACTATATTGCTGCTGGTTTAGTAGCCGTATTTATCAACGCTGTTGTTAAAGCTGGCTCTGGTGTTTTATATCCTTTGAGTAAAGGTGGTCTTCCCAATATTGCTAATAATGCCAACATATTAACGATTATTCTTGCAGGAACTACTTTAATCACCATGTTCATTTATCTTCGCTATAACAAACATGGTTATGAATTATCTGTAGTCGGCGAGTCTCGTAACACTGCTAGATATGTCGGTATCAATGTCAAATGGGTTATCATTCGTACTTTGATTTTAAGCGGCGCTATTTGTGGTATGGTAGGTTTGTTGATCGCAGGTTCTTTAAACCACACCATCACAACTACTAGTGATGGAAATTTAGGCTTTACTGCTATTATGGTAGCTTGGCTTGCAAAGTTTAATCCTATTGTCATGGTCGCTACATCTTTTATTATCACTTTCTTGAACCAAGGTATGGCTATGGTTCAAACCAACTTTGGTATTACTAATAACGCCATTTCCTATATTGTTATCGGTTTAGTTTATTTCTTCATTATCGCTGTAGAATTCTTCGTCAATTATCAAATTGTCAAATCTCATTCTGGCGATAAAGAAATGAAGAAAAAATATTTGCTTTTAACTGATGGTCTTCTTGCGCTTAATGAAGCGCCTAAAGTTGAAAGGGAGGAAATGTAAGTATGGTATTCTTTGAATCAATTCTTCCTCAAGCGATTGCTTTTGGTGTCATTTATTTGTTCGGATGCACCGGTGAAATTGTCATGGAAAAATCCGGCCATCTCAATTTGGGTATTCCAGGTGTTATGTGTTTTGGTGCCTTAGGAGGATGCTATGGTGCTTCGTTGTGCATGAGCATGTTTGCTGATGATTATACCAAGGCAAATTATTTCTTGTTGGTTTTATTTGTTTTAATTTTCAGTGCTATCTTATCGGCTATTGCTGGTCTTATCTATGGTTTCTTAACTGTAACTTTGAAATGTAATCAGAACGTCACTGGTCTTGCTTTAACAATTTTCGGTGGTGGTTTTGCTGATTTCTTTATGACTTCCCTTTATGATAAAAACCGTGGAGCCTTCTCTGCTGGTGCATCTATTCTTAAGACTGGATTCCCCTTTGCTTCAAATTTGGGTGTTGTCGGCAACATTTTCTTTAGCCATGGATTCTTTGTCTATTTTGCCATCATTATCTCTATTATCACTGCTTTTGTTTTAAAGAGAAGCAAACTCGGACGTCATTTAAGAGCTGTTGGCGAAAATCCATCCACTGCTGATGCTGCTGGTATCAATGTCACTCGTTATAAATATGGTGCCATTTTGACCGGTTCGATTATTGCCGGGTTTGCCGGAGCTTTCTATGCAATGGATTATAACCGTGGAACCTGGGAAAATTCATCAACTGTCCAAGGTTATGGTTGGTTAGCTATCGCCTTAGTTATCTTCGTTGTATGGAAACCGATTTTAGCCATTTTTGGTTCAATCTTATTTGGCCTTTTATATATTCTTCCAACCTATGTTTCCGGTAATGATATCTCCACTGCCGTACAAAGCGCTATTGAATTGATTCCATACATCAGCACTATTATTGTTTTAATTATCACCTCAATTTTCGGAAGTAAATCTATTCAACCTCCGGCTTCATTAGGCTTGCCTTATTTTAGAGAAGAAAGATAACTTAATGCCCATTCTTCGGAGTGGGCGTTTTCTAATTTTGCAAAGGAGAAGGATTTATCGTGTTTTATTCCATCAAAAAAACAATCATTACTCGCTCGCTTAAAAAAAGAAATATAGAAAATCCATTTCAATACGAAGCTGCTGAGCAATTTCACATCAAAGAAGATGATTCTGATTTAATTAACAATTCTTATTATTTTTCTGCCCACAATCAAGAGCTGTCATTTTATTGTAGACTCGGTCAGAGAAATTGTCATGATGAAGTTTGGGTGTGTTTGTTTTATAAAGGAAAACAATATCGTTTATCAAATGAGTTGTTCCAGTTTAAACAAAGCCCATTAATTCTAAAACAAGCCAAAGACACTTATCATATCTCATTTAAGGGAACTTTAAACGAAAATGATAATTTCGAAATCGAAGCGGATTTCACCTCTCTTCATAAAGCCATTGATTTCACCACCGATATGCCTGAAGAAAGAATGGCTGTTGCAGTAAGCAATGAGAAGTGGAATAAAGACTTCTTCAATTCATTAAAATCTATCTCTGGTCAAACCCATTATGAACAAGAAGGGCGTTTGAAAGGATACTTCACATTAAATGGCGAAAAAGTAGAAATCGACCTTGCTTGTATTCGTGACCATTCATTTGGAAAACGCGATTGGACATATATGAATAATCATTTGTGGTTAATGGCTATAAATGATAATAAACAGTTCAATTATTCACTAGTTTCATACCCAGCATTAACTTGTTTAGAAGTGGGTAATTTAAGAGAAGATAAACAGCATTATCTTCTTGAAGCCGATTTGAATCTATCTTTGATCAGTCAAAACAAAGTTCCAGATACGCTATCTTTCAAGGCTAGATTTGATCATAAAATGGTTGATGTTTCTGCTACAGTGCTTGCTTCAACTTGCTATACCTTTGCAGATAAAGGTTATTTCTTGCACGAATGCATCGCGCAATTCCAAATCAACCAAGAGACGTATCGTGGTATTTTAGAAATTGGTTTTAATAAGGACACCAAACGTATATTCAACGGAAAGAAAGTATTATCAATCAAGCGAAAATGAAAATATATCAACTCGGACATGTCGATGAAAACGAATATTCAACAATCGGTGGAAAAGCAAAAGGATTAGATTTATTAACAAAGCATAATTTCAATGTTCCTAAAGGCTTTGTCATCACAGATATCGATGTTATTGATGAAGAAAGTGTTTATAAAGCTTTTGATGCTCTCGGCAGTCATTTTGTTTCGGTAAGGTCTTCAGCTAACGGTGAAGATGGAGACGAAAATTCTAACGCCGGACAATTTGAAACCTATATTTTTGTTGAGCGTGAACAGCTTATCGGCAAAATCAAACTGTGTATGGCATCTCTTTATTCACATCGCGTTGGTGCATATGCTAAACACTTCAACATCAAGCAAAGCAATAAGATGAACATTGTTGTTCAAGAGATGATTCATTCTAAAAAGGCTGGTGTAATGTTTACTTCCAGCCCGACAAATGGTTCTTGCGTTTTAATTGAAGCAGTGAAAGACCAAGGCGAAAACCTCGTCTCTGGCAAAACAAGCGCTCATCGCTATGAGATTTCTAAGAAACAGTATTTTGATTGCAGCGATGATTTATTAACTGCTGATGAATTGAAAAGATTATATGATATCAGCAAGAAGATTAAAGATGAATTTAACCAAGAGATGGATGTCGAGTGGGCAATCGATGGAGATCTTTATCTCTTGCAGATGAGACCTATCACTACTGAAATTGTTGATTTAGAAGAATTTGATCGAGATGAAGATTTATCCTCACATCTTTTCACCAAAAGAAATGTTGGTGAAATGATGCCAGGAGCTGTAACTCCTTTGACTTTATCTACTTCAACTAAAGCCATCGATTACGGCATGAGATATATGCTTACTAAAGCCGGCTTGTTTAAAAAGCCTGATGATGAAAAACCGCTTCATATGATTTCATCATTCTCCGGTCATCTCTTCTTCGATATGAACCTTCTTTATAACCTTCACTCAGCAGTTATGATCGCTAATCCACAATCGATGAACCTTTCGATCATGGGTGAATATCATGACTATCCCAAAATCGAAAAGAAATATCGTAGTTCCTTTATAAGAATCATCAATTCCATTCGTTTCTTACACTATGTCTTCAGCGGTAAAAAAGCGATGAAAGGCTTCGATAAAGTGATCGCTAAAGTTCATTTTGAAGAAGCTGGTGGTGCTAAAGAACTCTATAAGAGCATCGATGATAATTTAAAATATCTCGATGAGTCTTTAATTTATCATTATGCCTCCTCTTCTTATTCTGGTTCAGCGACCTCAACTCTTTATATGATGGTTGATAAATATTTTCCTGACAAGAAAAAATATCAGGCGTTTTTATCTAAAATTCTGTCGAATATTCCAAATATTGAAAGTGCGGATATTTTATATCAGTTACAGAATATTTCCTCAATAATAAAGGAAAAGAATCCCAAAGCGTTACAGTATTCTGAACAAGAATTGTTAGCTTATATCAAACAGGATTCTATCATCAAGACTTTATATGAGCAATTTTTATCACGACATGGTCACCGCTGTATTAAAGAAGCAGAGATGAGAAATAAACCATGGCGTGAAGATGAATTGTCTTTGATGGCTTATTTTAAGAGTGTTCTTCATTCACCGATGAGTTTGACTCAGAAAGAAAGTACACTCAATCTTAAAGAAGAATTCAGTTTTGTTAAGAATCCATTGCTTAAAAAAGCTTGCATCTCTTATGCGAAGAAATCCAGACAAGCTGTGGTCAGCCGTGAGTACACCAAATCACAATTGATTAAAATAATCGATATGTTTAAGACACAATATCGCAATCTTGCTAAAAAGATGGTTGAGGAAAATCTTCTTGATGATGAAGACCAAATTTATTTCTTCTTGCATGAAGAAATCGCTGAAGTTTTAAAAGGTGATGAAAAGTGGAAGAAGAAAGCAAATATCCGTAGGCAAGTCTTAAAATTACAAGAAGAGATCAATTTCGATGACATCTACATCGGAAGACCTATTCCAAACCAAATCAAAATGGATGATGGACAGATCAAAGGCGTACCGATTTCAATCGGTGAATGCGATGGCGTTGTACGTATTGTTAGAAATATCGATGACGCCAACAAACTTCAAAAAGGTGAAATCATGGTTGCTAAATTCACTGATATCGGCTGGACACCATATTATTCAGTTGTCAACGGTTTGATCACTGAAATTGGTTCGTCATTATCTCATGGGGCGGTCGTAGCTAGAGAATATGGTTTGCCGACTGTTGTCAATGTCAACGGTGCAACAGTTAAACTCAAAACTGGTGATCATATTCATCTTGATGCTACTAAAGGTATTATCACTATTATCAATAAATAGAAAAAGCTCCTTGTCGAAAGGAGCTTTTAAAAATGCAAACTTTTTTAGCTAAAGTACGAATTATTCGCCTTGGTTGATAACGCCATAAGCGAGGAAAGATAAGACTCTGTCATAGGTGAGGCTATCTTTACCGACAAAGATAATCTTGTCGCCAGCATGTAAGACGAAATCTGGACCGACAGATTGTTGAGTGATGTTGTCAGCACCGACAACAGCAACGATGGTGGCTTCGGTGTAGTTGTAGAAATAAACATCGCCGACCTTTTTTTCGTTGATCCAAGAATTTTGTGGGATTTCAACTTGCGAGAATTTGATAGCTTCAGTTGTCTGATAAGTGAAGGAATCCTTCATATCATCGATAGCAGCAGCAACTTTCGCAGTGATTTCTTTTTGTTCAAGCAATAACTTTTCGAGGTTAGCATATTTGTCTTTGATTTGGGTTTCTGCTTTCCATTTGTTAGCGAATTCTTGAGCGTGTAAGACAGAATCGACGAAGACGCCGACACCTCTCTTAGAAGAGACGACTTTTTCCTTTTCAAGGATGTTGAGAGCTTTTCTGACAGTTTCTGGCGAAACACCATAAGAAGCGCCTAAAATTGAACGGCCCTTGAGTAAAGTGCCTTCTGGATATTCACCAGTTAAAATTTTGCCGCAAACGTCTTGGGCAATTTTGATGTAACGTGGGGTAGATCTTTCTTTAGCCATAGTTAATAATTCCTCCGAACTTGGTACTTATGATTATAAATGAGATTGTTTCTCAATTCAATTGAAAACAAGATATTTTTGTAACTATGGTATTGTAAAAATTTCAAGTTTTATTCTTATAGATATAGCACAAAAAATTAAAAAATATCGTTGATAATGGGCATTTATTCCGAAATTAATATTTCAAAGAAATAAGATTTTAAAGCCAAAAAAATTTTCTTTGCGATGCGAAATCAAATTTTGAGTTGTAAATAACGCAATTTTATAGCATAATAATAAACTGCATATATATTAAATATATATGTATTTTTAAAAGGAAGTTAAATAATGAAAGAAAAAGTATCTATTAAAAATATTTTTAAATCACTTCTCTCTAACCAAGCCGCTCTTGATTCGAGAAAACATCCGTGGTGGGTGGGAGTTATTCTCTTTATTTTCGCTGTTTTTCTCCCATGGATTCCAAACCTTTCCCAAGCATATTTAGCCAATACTGGTGCTTTGTTTGCTTCTGATAAGAACTATGAAATCGATAAAGGTTTCAAGGCTATGCTTGAATCTGATTACACTAAGAGAATTCTTGTTCAGAAGAACGAAAAAGGCGAATATTATTTAGATTATCAGTTTGAAGCTGGTGATTATGATGATATGCCAAACGCTTTTGAAGATGAATACAAAGGTCTCAATACCAAAGCTTTATACAAAGGCAATTTCCGCGATATCTTAGGCACTGATCCAAAATCTACCGCTACTGATTTCTCAACTAATTTCTCTAAAGGTAATTTGAGCTTCGATTATTATTATGACAATATCGCTGTCGATACTAGCAATGCTATTGATCCCGCTAAGACTTCTTCATCTTCAACTAATGGTAATAGCACTGTTGTTTATGAACAAGGTCGCAACACCTATTTAGAAAATTATTTCATTCCAAAGATTTCTACTAAGACAGAGGATTATTCTACTTTCTTAAACAATTTTGTCTCTTCAGTTATCTTGGGCGTTCAAAAAGTCGGCACAGTTTCGGAAGCCACTCGTTTCCCTCATTCTTATGCTATCTGGGGCTCTGATTTCGTCTTAGTTGCTGTCTACCCACTTAAATCTACCAAATCTTCTTTACAAGTCGCCGGATCTTATTCTGGTAATCTCAACGATGGTTTTGTCAATGAAGGTGAATCTGTTGCCGTTGGTACTTCGCTTTCTAAATATTTCACTGCTGATGGTGAAATCACAACAATCGACGCATACAACAACAACTTCGTCTCTTTCATGCACAGAGCCGGTAGACCTGCTCACTTGCGTCAAGCCTGGATCAATGTCGGTATCTTATCGGCTATTGTTGCCGGTGCTATCCTTGTCGGTTCACTCATCGTCTTCTTGTTCTTTAGAAGAAAGACTTCTATCTATCGTGATGGAACCTTCTTCCAAGCTTTGATGGTTGAGACTCATATGGCTGTTACTCCATCGATCATTTCGATGGTTCTCACTTTCATGATGCCTCAATTCTCGATGGTCGCCCTCATCGGTGCTAACTTGATGAGAGTTGTCTTCGCTATGAACAAGATTTGTCCTCCACCTGTTGGTCCACAAAATTCCAACAGACCTTTATATCAAGCGAGAAGTTAATTACAGGGACCACTATGGTCCCTTTCTTGATAAAAAAATATGCTTAAGGATTTATTTCGTAGTTTTAAAGAATCCAGTTTTGCGATTCTACCGATTGTTATCGCTTTAGTCATACTTAATTTTGCAATCCCGACACTTGAACTCAACGCGGGAACAAAATTCGGTCCGATTTTAGTTTCGTTATTGATATCGATTATCCCACTGATATTAGGAACAACATTATTTGCTATCGGGGCAGAGAAATCTGTCGCAAAGCTAGGCTCCATTGTCGGTTCGACATTGACGAAGAGGAAAACGCTTGTCGCCTTATTTGTTATCGCCTTTCTTTTAGGTGTCTTAGCTACTATTGCCGAACCTGATTTAGCTGTTTTAGCCAGTCGAACTGGAGGCTCTCAAGGAAAAGATTGGAGTCTAGTTATTGCCGCTGCTATCGGTGTTGGAGTGTTTTTAATTATCGGTATCATCCGTATTTTAAATGATAAATCATTGAAATATTGGGTAGCTATCGGATATGGTTTAGTCTTCTCTTTAGGATGTATTGCTGATAAGAATATCTTCTCAATCGTCTTTGATGCTGGTGGGGTCACCACCGGTGTTGTCACCGTGCCTTTCTTGATTGCATTAGGTGTTTCTGTCGCTAACATTTTAGGTGGTAAAAAGAGTGCTGATGATTCTTTTGGTTTTTCCGGTTTGTGCTCTTTAGGAACAGTTTTATTCGTGATGCTTTATATGGTTATATTCCGTAATTTCATGTTTGAAACAGGCTCAGGAACTATCAATGGAATGGAAAAGATTCAATCATCACTTCAGGGTATCTCAGCTGATTTTCCAACGCTTGATAATTATTTGGCTGTCGGTGAATTATATCAGCATGAAGTGATTGTCTCTCTCAAAAACGTTTCTTTGTCGATGACTCCTCTGATCGGTTTCTTCATCATTTTCAACTTTTTCGCTAAGATCAAAGGTAAAGAATTGTTCTCTATCATCATCGGTTTTGTTTATACTTTTGTCGGTTTAGTCTTGTTCTTCTTAGGTGCTGAATCCGGCTTTATTCCTTTTGCTTTTGCGTTGGGAAGATGGTTTGGTGGACAAGGGACAGACGCTCTCTGGCTATTAGTATTAATAGGATGTATATTAGGTTTTATCTCAATGCTTGCAGAACCGGCAGTCAAAGTTTTAGCCGATACTGTTAAAGAAGTCAGTCGAGGTGTTGTCTCTAACAGCTTGATTTATATTGCGTTAGGTTTTGCTACCGCTATTGCTATCACTTTAAACGCTGTGCGTGTCACTTTCGATATCGATATCATTTATTTCATTGTACCGTTGTTCTTATTAGCTATTGCTATGACATTTATCTCACCAGAAATCTATGTCGGTATCGCTCTTGATGCCGCTGGTGTTGCTACTGGTACCATGGCAAGCTGTTTCTTCTTACCGTTATTTATCGGGTATACCTCTATCATATATCCCGAGACTGGATTAACGATGATGAGAAATGGTTTTGGTGTTGTTGGGTTGATGTCAGTTATGCCGATTATTGCAATGGAAATCATCGGTATATTAACAGTATCGAAAGAAAAGATTGCTTATCGCAAAGCGTTGCTTTCTATCAAAGAGTTTGATGATAGTCAAATCATCCATCTTCCTTTGGAATTGATTGCGGAGGAAAACTGATATGGGTTTCTTGTGGTTTGGTAGACGAAAAGTTCAAGATGAGGAAAATCATCAGCAAAGAGAACCTTTTGAAAAGAGAGAAAAGCTTTCTCCTTTGAGAATGTTCTTCACTATCATCAATCGTAATCAATCATCGTATTACATCAAAGCGTATGCAGAAGCTGGCGCTAGCATGTCACTTGTCTTCTATTCTTATTCTCAGCCACCGCAAGAAATAGCTAAAATGTTAGGTCCTGAAAACCTTAAGAAAGAAA
>AUXO013805889.1_pt1 | contig 13061 bp, 17 predicted proteins | sample 768731 | NCBI WGS metagenome assembly AUXO01 (sample SAMN02715735, study PRJNA202380) | gut metagenome | biome: sheep rumen | host: Ovis aries | place: New Zealand: Palmerston North
CTTTGTTCTATCAATTTATATTGCCAAGCAAACTAAGATTGAAGTGGATTTGGAATTTGCGGCAATAAATGAAATATTTACTATGCCCGCTAGTGACTTTATGCTTAGGCAATATGTTTATGACAAAGTTCTAAAAGAACTTGATGTCGCCCGTCGCAATGAGGATCTCTACAATCAAGTAATAAAGAACAGCAAATATGGGTATCATGACGACGCAGTTAATGCTGCTAGATATTTTTATGAAATTGTTAATAATATTAAGGAGGAAACTACCATGAATAAGACTCAGAACGAAATCGAATTCGAGAACTTCGCTAATGAAAGACGGGCTCAGGCGGATGCTTCTGTCCAGGCCTATAAAGACAAGGTAGAAAACGAAATTGAGACTAAGCGCCAGGAATGTCTGGAAGCTGATAAGAAGGAAAGAGCATACCAGGCCGCTGCTCAGTACAGATATTTCTTTGATGGTCTACTTGCTGCTGGCTTTGATGAAAATCAGGCGATGGCGATTCTTCTTGAGAAGTGCCAGGTAACTAAGCTTGAAATGAGAGGATGATATTTCATGGAGATTAAATGCGCTCGCTGTGGTAAAAAGCTAGAAAAGAAACATTATATGCTTCAAGTAGCGGAATATCTCGGCGAATTGCAGCCAAGAGTTGATATTTGTGATGACTGTTTCAAAAGCTATACTATTTGGATGCTTAGTGGAGAAGCTGGATGTGGATGCCTTTTATGAAATTGCTGATGATATGCTGAAAGGAGCGAAACTATGAATACAATGTTTGATATTGGCGACGAAATTGAATTCACTGTCCGGGCAAAAGTTAAACAGTATACCATTTCTGAAAATGGAGATTGCTATACTGTAGAACTTAGTAATAACATCGCAGGTGTAACGCCGAATCTTTATATGGACACCAACATGCTCAAAGCTAGCGAGGCTCATAAATACAATCCCAATCTTCGGCCAAATATTGATCCGTTTCTGGATGTTTGAGAAATGAGATATTTAGTAATTCGTTTAGGCAAAAACTCGAAGTCCAATGTAGGTGCATATTTCTATGAGCAGCGAGAGATTTGGCTTCCGGTTTTTAGTAATGAGTTCGAACGTTTGTTAAATTCTGGATTTCATATTACAGAATGTTCTGTTTCTGGAAAAGAAATGGAGGTAAGTAATTGTCCGAATTAATAGGAAAGCTGTTGATCTGCGAAAGATGCGGAGAAAAAGCATTTAGCAAATACATAAAAACTGAAGACTTTGATGGCGGATATACTCGGGTTAATGAATTCGAAAAAATTCCCGGGTGGGATTGTGCTCCAAAAGAGAATAACGAGTATGGAACTCTTTGCCCAAATTGTTATTTAGCATATAAACAAACCCTGAAAAACTTTTGGAGTGCGCATATTAAATCAGCATCTCAAGAAATAATGCTGGTGCAATAAGGAGAAGATAAAATGAGATGGAGTCATGGTTAACTGTACTGTGGTGGATTTTATGGGGAATAGTTATACACGCTAATACTAAATCCGATGGTATATGTGACAGTAATTATGAAAATTGTGAGTCTTGTGTATACCATTTAAATTGCCCACAGGAAAAGATTAAATAATCGCAAAAAATACAGCTTATTTTATGAAGGAGACTCAAATTCTGGGCCTCCTTTATATTTTAATCGAAAGGAGAATTTCTTAAATGACCATTAGCAGTTGGATCGGATTTATTTTCCTTGCGCTTTGTGTTATAGGTTTAGGTATTTTTGTATTCTGCCTATTCGTGGACGATAACAAACCTGTTGTCGGAGCAATTTGTCTCGTGGTGTCTTTTGCTTTAATTGCTGGAATTTACGGCGCATTTCGTTGGTATCACACCAGCACGGCAAGCGGTATCCGAGCATTAACCGACCAGAAAGCAGAGCTATCGAACGGATTAAATCGGCATATTACAATTTATACGGCAGATGGAAATGTGATTGCCGAATATGAAGGAAAAATCGATCTGGAAGATAATCAAGGCGGATATGTACTATTTGATTACGAAGGAAAACGTTATACCTATTATAATTGCTTTGTGGAATCAATTGCCGAGATTGGAGGATAAAAAATGGCAAGATGTTATCAGTGTGACATGTGCGGAGTAGTGACAATTCTTAATGGCTTTGATGAAGATTGTTTTGAACTTGACGAGCCATCGATGAGTATTTATTACAAAAAGAACACCTTTGATATTTGCCCAAATTGTGCGAAAAAGGTTTCTGATTTCGTAACTAAAAATGCCGAGTCCAATATTAGAAAGAAGGTTGGCGAATGAATATTAATTTTAAAGCAATTAACAATGGCATCAAGATCGTCGAGAAGTATGTGTCAAAAAATTCTCCGACAATTCTCACGGCTATTGGCGTCAGTTTGATGATCGGCGGAGTTGTAACGGCAATTATTGAAGCTCCAAAAGCTGAAGACGAAATTGAAGAGCTTGAAGATGACTACGAGCTTACGCATAAAGAATATGTAAAGCGTAAACTTCGAGTGATTCTTTATCATTACTGGAAGACTGCAGCTCTTACTGCTGGAGGAACTGGATTGATATTTTGGGGGCATAAGATTAGCCTTGGACGGACGGCGGCAGCTCTAGCAGCATATCAGATGTCTAAAGATGATCTTAAAAAGCTTGAAGAAAAAATCATCGAAACTGATGGCGAAAAGCATCTTGATAAGCTGAAAGAAGAAGTAACTAAAGATGAAATCAAAAGAGTCCCATTCAATAACGCGACTGTCATAAATACCGGCCATGGTAATATGCTGTTTTATGATCCGATTGGCAGAGACTATTTTCTTTCGGATATGGAATTCATCCGACAGATGAGAGATGAAGTAAATCTAAGTACATCTAAACTTCTTGGCAAAAATAAAAAGTCGGCAATCTCTTATGATATTTGGAGAGATTATATCGGTCTTCCGCCTCTTGATGGAATTGTTGATGGACGAAAGATCGGGTTTGCATTGGGAAAAAATCTTGGCTGGATCAATCGAAATATCGAGCTCAAAATTACATGCGCTATGCTTCAGGATGATACCGTCTGCCATATTCTTGGTTATACTGCTAATGGTGCTCCTAAGTGGTGTGAAAACATTGACGATTATTATTGGGACGATATTGACGAAACTAATTAATAACGTAAACTCTTGAAAGGAGATCATATAATGAACTCGGAACCTAATTTTAAACTTCCTAAAAATAGATATTTGGAACTTAAGTATCATTGCCTCCAAGCTGATTCTTGGGATAAGTCAGCTGCCTCGCCATTTATTCAGGCCGGGTTTGCTATACAAAAGTATCAACTTGAAAACGCGATTCTTTCGGTAAATTGCAATTATCCTGATATTTTAAAAGACTGCGTAACCCATGGAATCTCTTATAAGAAGTTGAAAGAAAAATATGGTGAAAGAATGCCTGAAAAAGAGGAATTTTATGCCTCATATAGGGCATTTTTCTATTTCCTGGATAGCCTTAAAAATCGGCTTTAATTCGCAAAAAATACAGATCATATAATGGTAGGCATATTAAAATTAAAAAACAAATTTTTTGGAGGTTAAAATTATGTCTAAGAAAAACAAGAAGACCAATGTTCAGGTGAACGAGAACGGTGAAGAAATCATTGTCGAAACTGAAAAGAAGGACAATGTCTTCAAGAAGATCGGTCATTCGGTCGGAACGGCATATGGAAAGGTTTCCAATGCGGTGAAGCAGAACAGTAAGACGATTAAACGTGTTGGCGTTGGAATCGGCATTGCTGTTGGCGCAGCGTATGGAGCCATGAAAGTGCTCAATTCGGTCAACGACTGCTCTGATGAAGATGAGACCTATGAAGATTCGATGGATTCCTGCGAACTCGAGCCTGAAGAGGATCTGAGTTCTGAACAGACGGAAACCGAAGCGTAAATTTGATTAATTGTACGCTACCAAGAAGAGTTTATGGAAACATAGACTCTTCTTTTTCTTTTATATTTTAGAAAGGATAATAATATGAACATTGAAAAAATTGTTTCGACCGGCAAAACTGTAGTTAAGAACCTTAGCAATATTGGTATTGGGGTATTCTTCGGAAATATTGCAACTGTGTTGGTTCCGGAAATCGGCATTCCGCTTAGAATTTGCACAACGGTAGGAGCATATGTTCTTGGCTGTATGGTAGCAGATAAAGCTGATGAATATATTGACGAAAAAGTAGAAGAAATTAAAACCGAAATTACAGAAAATTCGGAGGAGGGTTAAACAACCCTTCTCTTTTTCAGGAGGATTATTAAATGGATGCTGATAACTTGAAGCCGAATTCTCATAAATACAATGAAAGTCAGAAAAAAGTTGAACGAGTAGTTAGCGGATCTGTTAAAATTCGAAGCAAATCTCTCGGAAGACGTTTCTCTGATACATTTTTTAATGAAGACAAAGAATCCATTAAGGAATATTTGTTCACCGATGTCTTCGTTCCAGCTGTAAAAAACACCATCATTGATCTTATTACTCAGGGAATTAATTTGATATTTTATGGAGAAACCAGAAAGACCAGTTCTTCAGTTCTCGGCTCAAAGACATCATACGATAGAATGTTCAGACCGAGTTCCTCTCAGAGTAATCGGAGACCTGCCGGACGCACTGTAAAGGATATTGGTGACATTGTTCTGGACAACAAAGGCGAGGCCGATAGAGTTGTTGAACTTCTCAACGATCTAACGGAACAGTATGGCCAGGCAACAGTCGGAGACTTGTTTGATCTTCTTGACGAAACCATTCCTGGAGATTTCACAAGTAGAGATTGGGGCTGGACAAATCTCCAAAGTGCAAGAGTAATAAGAGTCAGAGATGGATATTTGATTGACCTGCCTAAGTGCATAAGTCTTAAATAGTTATGGGTAAATATAGTGATTTTAAACTTCCTAAACCCAAACTTCCGGATTTTAAACAGCAAGCAGAAAAAGGTTTAGAAAGAGTTACTGGATCGATTCAACTTCCAGATTTTATGGGTATAGCAAACGAAAAAGTAAATTCCATAAAAGCTAAAATTGAGAATCCAGATTTAAATGAAATTAATGCTCTTATTGATAAGTTAAGTGTGTCTAAGAACGTTGTTAAAGCCGCAAATGCTCTAGGAATTAACATATCAGAAGATCAAATTAATGCGGTGTTTGAAAAGAAAAATGAGCTTGAATCTGCGGTTGCTGAAAAGTCATTTAATGCTGTTGAAAAATTCATGTCAAAAGAGGGCTATCCTATTGAAAAACCAGATATGAATGATATTGCCTCGAGACTATCCGGAGGGGAAGATCCATTGCAGGTTGGTAAAGAGCTAGTTAGCCCTTTTAAAACCATGGCACAAGATGTCATTGATGGTAATAAAGCAATTAATTTAAATAGCATAACTTCGGGGCTGAAAAGTAAAGTGGAAGAAAGAACAACACAAATTTTAAACCACGAAGATGAGCATGATATTCTTGGAACAATTGACAGAAAAACGCAAGAAGCAACCACTAAAATGGCAGATTTTCACCCGCCAGAAATAAATATTTCTTTTGAAGACACGGCAAAAAAGATTGAATCATTGCGAATTGACCCTAAAATTCCAGAAGGAATGCAAAAAATTATTGATAAGTATAAATTAGATGGAGGTAACTAACCATATGAATACTGAAATGATCACTAAAGTAACCGCTCCTGCAATTAAGATTGCGAAGAAAGGTATGACCAAACTTAGTAAGCACAGTCCTGAAATTATGCTGGCTGGCGGTATTGTATGCTTTATTGGCGCAATTGTAAGCGGTTGCATTGCTAGTAGAAATGTCGATAATATTATTGATGAAACGAAGGCAGAACTTGACAATCTGCAGGAGTATGCTGACGAAGACAAGCTTGAAAATCCTAAGAAGGAAATGCTTAAAGTGTATGCAAAGTGCAGTTTGAAGCTTGCTAAGCTTTATGCTCCGACTCTTGCGTTCACAACCGCTTCTATTGGCCTTATTTTGGCTTCTCACGGCATTTTACGCCAGAGATATCTTGGAATGGCTGCTACGGCAAATGCCCTAAATGAGGCCTTTAATGACTATAAGAGACGTGTTGCAGCTCTGATTGGCGAAGACGCAGAAAAGGCACTGTCAATGGGTGCTGAATCTTGTAAGGACATTAAAGTTGAAGATGATGAAGGTAATGTGGAAACCATCAAAGGCAAGAATCTGGTGATTACGAATCCGAGTAAGTCTCCTTATGAGTTCGATTTTAATGCCTTCACTGCGCCTGATACTTGGAGCGGGAATACTGATTATCTGCATTGTTTCCTGACAGCTCAGCAGAATTATGCAACCGACCTTCTTAATTCTCGCGGGCATATTTTCCTGAATGAGGTTCTGGACATGCTTGGTCTTCAGAGAACTCCTGAAGGAGCTCTGGTTGGCTGGTTTAAAGGTGCTGGCGATGACTATGTAGATTTTGGTATTTCCGAAACATATTATTCCGACAGCAGACTCGACACTGATCTTGTTAAGAAGAACATTCATATGAACTTTAATGTTGACGGCATTATTTATGATATGATTTGAATGACCGGTCTGGATTCTATTGGGAGCGGGACCAGGCAAGACGAATTTGACTTCCCAAATGGATATTCTCCAGTAAATAAGTTATTAAAACTACATTAAAAGGAGTTTATTGATGTATAAAAACATTATTATGTTCTCGCTCGGGGCCTTAATTGGCTCCGTAGCGACTTATTTTATTGTTAAAGATCACTTTGAAGACATTGCTGAAGAGGAAATCGAGTCTGTAAAAGAGGTCTATAAGCGTGTTTCTGACTCGAAAGAAAAAGTTGAAAAACTGAATGAGACAAAAAGAGAGATGGCAACCGAGATTTTTGGCAAATCTTATGATGAAGCTGTCGAAAAACTTGGGTACCAAACAAATTACAATGTCTTTTCTAAAAAAATCCCAGAAGAAAAAATTGAGGAAGAACTCGAAATGATGCCTGAGGACCATCCTAGTGAAGATATTCCGGGGCTTCCTTATACTATTTCTCCTGATATGTTTGTAAATGATAAAAAATATTTTGATAAAATCACTCTTGAATACTATGAAGGCAATGATATTTTGGTTGAAGAAATATCTGGAGAACCTGTCGACATTGATGACGCAATTGGTCGAGATTCTTTAAGAATGTTCGGAGAATTTGAAAAAGACCTTGTTTACGTCAGAAATGAAAGATTAGCAACAGACTATGAAGTTTATCATTATTCAGGATCGTATATTGAAAAATAATGTGGGGTTATTACGACTGGTTAGTCGGCTATGTTGCTCCAGATTATGAAACTCGTGATATTTATCAAAATGTTTTTAAATATTTATATGAAACCGACTTCGAATGGTTCGTAAAAAATGATGATAATCGAGCTCAAGATGGACTCGAGCTACGAAGTACATTTGAAAACTATACTGGAGAAACTTGCGACAAAATTGGCGAATGCTCAGTTTTAGAAATGATGGTTGCATTAGCAATTCGATGTGAAAGCGACCTGATGTATGATCCAGATGAAGGTAATCGCACATCCGAATGGTTTTGGATTATGATGGAAAATCTTAAATTAAACTATTTGAGTGATGACGTATTTGATGCTGGAGAATTTTATACGATAATTGATAGATTCTTAGATCGTACGTACGAACCAGATGGTTATGGAGGTCCATTCTATATCCATAATTTTAAAGGCGATATGCGAAAAATTGAGCTTTGGAGTCAATTGAATTACTATCTTGAAGAAGAGTATAGTTTGTGAAAATTTTTAGAAAATTATCACATTTTTAGCGATTTTGTGATAGTTTTTTGAAAATGTGATAGTTTTTGTGATACTTTTTTGAAAAAAGCAAAACCCGCAAACCATTGCAATTACTAGGTTTTTTGGACTTTTGTGATAGTTGTGATAGTTTTTTATTATAAAGTAGATTAAAAAGTAATGTTTATAATAAAAGGTAGGCCAAATTTTATGGAAAACTATCACAAATGGAAAAATGACCGGAAAGGAGGTTGACATGTGGATTTTCTAAAAGTTTCGTGGAGAAAGCAAGGAAAAAGCGAACGAGCAGAGATTTATCCCATATTTATAACTAAAACTTCCAAAGATCTTATGATCCGAGGAGGCGATTTTTATGCCATTTGGGACGAACGAAAAGGACTGTGGTCAAAATCTCAGGATGATGTAATTGATATTATTGATTCTGCTTTGGACGAGTATAAAGCTAATAATTCAGCAATGAGTGACGCTAAGGTTTTATATTTATGGAATGGCGATACTGGAATGATCGATAAATGGCATAAGTATTGTCAAAAGCAGACTAGAGATAATTTCCATAATCTTGACGAGAAATTAGTATTTGCTAATACCCCGGCCAATAAAGAAGATTATGCATCCAAGCGGCTTCCTTATGCTCTTGAGGAAGGAGATATTAGTGCTTGGGATGAATTGGTTGGAACTTTATATTCTCCCGAAGAACGGCATAAAATCGAATGGGCAATTGGCTCAGTTGTTACTGGTGATAGTAAAGACATTCAGAAATTTCTTGTTTTCTATGGACCTGGCGGAACTGGTAAATCGACGATACTTAATATCATTATCAAATTGTTTGACGGATATTATACATTGTTCGATGCAAAAGCTTTAGGTTCGTCCACGGATGCATTCGCGCTTGAGCCATTCAAGAATAATCCGCTTGTCGCAATACAGCAAGATGGTGATCTTAGTAGAATTGAAGATAATACTAGATTAAATAGTCTAATTTCCCATGAAGAAATGACAGTTAATGAGAAATATTCTAAATTATATTCTACAAGATTTCATGCTATGCTTTTTATGGGAACAAATAAGCCTGTTAAAATTACTGATAGTAAATCCGGTATTATCAGAAGGCTTATTGATGTGTCCCCGACAGAACAAAAGATACCCAATAAGCATTATAGGCAATTATTAAAACAGATTGATTTCGAACTAGGAGCCATTGCATATCACTGCAAACAAGTATTCGAAGAAGATAAGAATTATTATGATAATTATCTGCCAAAATCTATGATTGGAGCTACAAATTATTTCTATAATTTCATGGAGGAAAATCTGTTTGATTTTAGAGATAATGGAGTAACTTTAACACAAGCATGGATTAAATATAACGAATACTGTAATGAAGCTAAAGTTCCTTATCCTTATAGTAAAATGATATTTAAGGAAGAACTTAAAAATTATTTTAGAGATTATAAGGAACGAGGAAGAGACAATGATGGCAAACAAGTTTGGAATTATTATAGTGGTTTAAAAGTAAGTAAATTCGGATTGGAGGAAATTGATGGCCGAACTTCCGGAGAATCTGAAAATAGTGAAGCCAGTAATTCCGATAATGGAGCTGTGGTGCAAAGTTCAAACTGGCTTGATCTTTCTGCCGAGAGATCGATCTTTGATGTTCAGTTTTCTGATGCACCAGCACAATATGGTGATGAAGTATCCGGCGCTCCTAAGAAAAAATGGGAGAATACAAGAACTGTATTACACGACATTGACACTTCTAAATTGCATTATGTTAGAGTCCCTGAGAACCATATTGTAATTGACTTTGATATTCGGGATGAAAGCGGTGAGAAATCATTAGAAAAGAACTTAGAAGCTGCCTCGAAGTGGCCTCCTACATATGCAGAAGTAAGCAAGAGCGGGAGTGGCCTTCATCTTCATTACAATTTAAATGGATTAGACCCGAATCGATTGAGCCGTATTTACGACGATATGATCGAAGTGAAAGTATTTACGGGAAAATCGTCACTCAGGAGATGTTTGACAAAATGCAACAATTTAGAAATAGCCACAATCAGCTCAGGTTTACCTTTGAAAGGGGAGGTTAAAATGGTAAACTTTGAGTCCATAAAGAATGAAAAAGCTTTAAGGACAATGATCAAGCGAAGCTTAAATAAAGAATATGAACCTTGTGCGACTAAACCTAGTTGCGACTTTATATTTAAAATTCTTGAGGATGCATATAACAGTGGACTTCACTATGATGTTACTGATATGCGTCCTTATATTTTAACCTTCGCTAGCAAGAGTACGCACAATGCTGATTATTGTATTAAGCTTGTGACAAAAATGAAGTTCAAATCAGACGAGCCTTCTGATTATGTTGAGCCAATAAATGATGAGAAGGTTTTCTATGATGTTGAAGTGTTTAGTAATCTTTTGCTTATTAACTGGAAACGAGAAGGCGAAGGCCAGCCAGTAGTAAGAATGATTAATCCTACACCAAACGAAATAGAAGAACTTATTAAAATGAAACTTATAGGTTTCAACTGTCGCAGATATGATAATCATATTCTTTATGCTAGGCTGCTTGGTTATAATAATGAAGAGATATTTAAATTATCTCAAAGAATTATATCTGGAAGTTCTAATGCATTCTTTGCCGAAGCATATGATCTGTCTTATACAGATGTTTATGATTTTTGCAGCAAAAAGCAAAGCTTGAAGAAATGGGAGATTGAACTTGGAATCCATCATCAAGAACTTGGACTTCCTTGGGATCAGCCAGTTCCAGAAGAGTTGTGGCCTAAAGTTGCAGAGTACTGTGACAACGATGTCATTGCGACTGAAGCAGTGTTTAATGCCAGACAGCAAGATTTCATTGCAAGAGAGATCCTGGCAGATATTTCTGGTTTAAATGTTAACGCCACAACTAACCAGCATACTACAAGAATTATATTTGGCAGAGAAAAGAAACCACAGTCTCAGTTTGTTTATACAGATCTTTCGGAAATGTTCCCTGGCTATAAGTATGATCATGGGAAGAGTACTTATCGTGGGGAAGAAACAGGTGAGGGAGGTTATGTTTATTCTGAACCGGGCATGTATTCTAATGTGGCTTTGCTAGATATTGCGAGTATGCATCCTACTAGCATTGAGTGCTTAAATTTATTTGGGCCATATACTAAGAATTTCAGCAACATCAAACAGGCTCGAATTTATATTAAGCATAAAGACTTTGATGCTGCTGGTAAGTTGTTTGACGGCAAATTAACTAAATATCTGACTAGTCCAGAGCAAGCAAAAGCTCTTTCGTATGCTTTAAAGATTGCAATAAATTCGGTTTATGGACTCACATCTGCTACTTTTGATAATCCGTTTAGAGATCCTAGAAATAAAGATAACATAGTAGCTAAACGTGGTGCGTTGTTTATGATTAATCTTAAACATGAGGTTCAGGCTAAAGGTTATACTGTGGCTCATATTAAAACTGATTCAATTAAAATTCCTGATGCAACGCCTGAAATTATTGAATTTGTTATGAATTATGGGAAGCAATATGGGTATACATTTGAGCATGAAGCTACTTATGAAAAGATGTGCTTAGTAAATGATGCCGTTTATATTGCAAAGTATGCAAATGAAGAGCATGAATTCGAACTTCCAACTGGCGAAAAAATAATGACAAGTTGGACGGCAACTGGAACTCAATTTCAGGTTCCTTATGTCTTTAAGACTTTGTTCAGTAAGAGTCCAATTGTATTTAGAGACTTATGCGAAACTAAAACCGTAACTTCTTCTTTATATTTGGACATGAACGAAGATCTTCCTGATGTGAGCGCCGCCGAAAAGAAACTTGATCAATTAAAAAAGAAGTGGCCAGATTCTAATGGCGAATATCCTTTAGATTATGAAGAAGCTGTTCGTTCATATGAAGAAGTTATTGCAAAAGGTCATGATTATCATTTCGTTGGCAAAGCTGGTCTGTTTTGTCCTATTAAGCCTGGATGTGGAGGCGGATTACTTCTTAGAGAAAAAGATGGGAAGTATAACTCTGCAACTGGCGCAAAAGGATATAGATGGCTAGAGTCAGAAGTTGTTGAAAAGCTTGGAAAAGAAGATGATATAGATCGTAGATATTATGCAGCATTAGTTGATGACGCTGTAGCGGCTATATCTGAATATGGCGATTTTGAATCGTTCGCCTCTTAATATTTATATTTGAAAGGAGTTTCATTATGGCTGAAACTGGTAGACTTAAAATTGAAAATGCAAGAATTATTTTTAGAAATTTCGCAGGTAAAGAAGCTAAATTTAATCCTGCTGGTCGTAGGAATTTTTGTGTTTTGATTGATCCTAATACTGCTGCTGATCTTGCTGCTGATGGGTGGAATATTAAATATTTGACTCCGAGAGATCCCGACGATGAACAGCAGCCTTATCTTCAGGTGACAGTTGCATATGGCGATTATCCGCCTAGGATTACACTGATTTCTGGCACCACTAAAACTGAATTAAATGAAGATACTGTTTCGGTACTTGATTATGCAGAAATTGAAAACGTAGATCTTATTATTCAGCCTTATACATGGTCTGTAAACGGCAAGGGCGGAATCAAAGCATATCTTAAAACTATGTATATTACTATCGTCGAAGACGAGTTTGCAAAAAAGTATAAAGATTTTGATTCGGAAGATTCATTGCCTTTTTAAATAAATAATAAAAGCTGCTACTCACTAATCTGGGTAGCAGCTTAATTATTTTTTTGGAAGTGACTATATGGGTATAAAACTATATGAGCATCAAGCACAAGCAATAAAAAAGATGCATGATGGGTGTATATTATGCGGCGGCGTTGGATCTGGGAAATCGAGAACATCTTTAGCTTATTATTTTAGTGTGGTTTGTGACGGAAAATTAGATCCTTATGTCCCCATGCAAAATCCAAAAGATTTATATATTATTACGACTGCAAGAAAACGAGATACTTTAGAATGGGACGGCGAATTAGCCCCATTCCTTTTATCTACAAAAAGCGAAAATAATAGTTATAAAGATTTAATTACTGTAACAGTAGATTCATGGAATAATATTAAAAAATATACGTCAATTGAACATAGCTTTTTTATTTTCGATGAGCAAAGAGTGATTGGGTCTGGTTCTTGGGTTAAAGCTTTTTATAAGATTACTCAAAAAAATCAATGGATTTTATTAAGTGCTACTCCTGGAGATACTTGGATGGATTATATTCC
>AUXO012953175.1_pt1 | contig 13057 bp, 15 predicted proteins | sample 768731 | NCBI WGS metagenome assembly AUXO01 (sample SAMN02715735, study PRJNA202380) | gut metagenome | biome: sheep rumen | host: Ovis aries | place: New Zealand: Palmerston North
GCGGGCGGATTTATTTCAGCCAATATTCATTCGTCAGTTTCTGGTACAGTTAAGGCAATTGAGCCTAGAACACTTGCAACAGGTGGAAAGTGCAATTCAATTATTATCGAGAACGATGGTCAGTATGAGGAAGTTGAATACGTTCCAAAGAAGCTCGAAGAACTTTCACGCGATGAGATTCGTGAAAGAGTGAAGGCTGCAGGTGTTGTTGGTATGGGTGGTGCTGGATTCCCTACAAATGTCAAACTGACACCAAAGAATCCAGAGAGCATTGATTACATCATTGTCAATGGTGCAGAATGTGAGCCTTATTTAACATCAGATTACCGCAGAATGTTAGAAGAATCAGATAAGATTGTACAGGGCTTAAAGGTTGCACTTTCTTTATTTGATCATGCACATGGTATTATCGGTATTGAAGATAATAAGCCGGAAGCGATTGCAGTCATGCAGAAAGCAGTTGAAAATGAATCTAATATGGAAGTTAAGGTATTAAAGACAAAGTATCCACAGGGTGGAGAGCGTTCTTTAATCTATGCAACAACAGGAAGAAGCATCAATTCTTCTATGTTACCGGCAGATGCAGGCTGTATCGTACATAATATTGATACAATCTTTTCTATTTATATGGCTGTTATTGAAGGTAAGCCATTGACAAAAAGAATTGTAACAGTAACAGGTGATGGCGTTAAGAATCCAGGCAACTTTTATGTATGGTTAGGTATGAGTTACAGACAGCTTCTTGAAGCGGCAGGTGGCGTTGTTGGTGAACCAGAGAAATATATCTCAGGTGGTCCAATGATGGGATTTGCGATGTATAGTTTAGATGTTCCTGTTGTAAAGGGAAGCTCATCACTTCTTGTTATGAAGGAAGATATTGTATCTAAGGTAGAGACGTCTGCTTGTATTCGTTGCGGAAGATGCGGCGAGGGATGTCCGAGTCATTTGCTTCCAGCTAAGTTAGCAGGTTTTGCGGCAAGAAATAACGAAGCAGGTTTCTTGAAGTTTGATGGTATGGAATGTGTAGAATGTGGCAGCTGTTCATTTGTCTGTCCGGCTAAGAGACCATTAACACAGCAGATTAAGTCTATGCGTAGAACAATTATGGCGAATAGAAGAAAGAAATAGAAAGGTGGATATCATCCGTGAGTGATTTATTTAACGTATCAACGAATCCACATGTACGAAGCAAGGACACGACACAGACAATCATGAGAGATGTTTTGATTGCCTTAGCTCCAGCGAGTATATTTGGTATTTATAATTTTGGTATCGATGCGCTTATCCGCATTGTTGTTGGTATTGCTGCCTGTATGGCATTTGAAGCATTATACCAGTATCTTATGCATCAGAAAGTAACAGTTATGGATTTGAGTGCAGCTGTTACGGGGCTATTGATTGCATTAAATGTTCCGCCAACACTGAATGTTGGATTTGAGATTGTCGGTTGTGCATTTGCAATTATTATTGTAAAGCAGTTATTCGGTGGTATTGGACAGAACTTTATGAATCCTGCACTTGCAGCAAGATGTTTCCTATTGATTGCATTTACAGGTCCGATGACAAAGTTTGTATATGATGGTGTATCAGGAGCAACACCGCTTGCAATTTTAAAGCCGGGTGGAGAAGCAGAAGGTACAGTGAAATTAATCGATATGTTTATCGGTACAACAAGTGGTGTTATCGGTGAGACTTCTGTTGTCTGTCTATTAATTGGTGCGATTTACTTACTTGCACGTAAGGTTATTTCGTTTAGAATTCCAGTGTCTTATATTGCAACATTTGCGGTATTGATTTTCTTATTCGCACCGGGACATGCATTTGATGTAACATACACAGCACAGCAGATTTGTGGTGGTGGTTTAATCTTAGGTGCCTTCTTTATGGCAACAGATTATGTAACATCTCCAATTACACCGAATGGTAAGATTGTATTTGGTGTGATTTTAGGTCTTTTGACATTTATTTTTAGAATGTTTGGCGGTTCTGCAGAAGGTGTTTCTTATGCAATTATCTTCTCGAACCTTTTAGTACCATTGATTGAAATGGTAACAGTACCAAAGTCATTTGGTAAAAAGAAACCAGTAAAGGAGGCTGCAAAATAATGGGTAAGATTGTTAAAGACGCGTGTATATTATTTGCAATTACTCTGGTAGCAGGTATTTTACTGGGTGGCGTATATGAAGTAACAAAAGCTCCAATTGCAAATCAGAATGAAAAAGCAAAGCAGGAAGCATATCGAGCAGTATTGGCAGATGCGGATTCCTTTGAGGAATTAGACGGTGTAGATGTAACAAAGAGTTCAGATATTCTTGCAGCAACTGGTGAAGATTATTCCGCAGATGAGATTACAGAAGTTGTTGCCGGTGTTAAGAATAGTAAGATCGTTGGTTTTGTTATCACAGTTGTTGCCGGTGATGGTTATGGCGGAGATATTAAGTATTCTGTAGGTGTTGCAGCAGACGGTACATATAAAGGAACATCAATCCTTTCAATTAGTGAAACAGCAGGTCTTGGTATGAGAGCGAAGACAGACCCTGCATTCCTTGACCAGTTAAAGGATAAGGTTGTTAAGAAGTTTAATCTTGTAAAAGACGGAACAGGTTCCACAGCAGATGATAAGGTTGATGCAATCAGTGGTTCTACAGTAACTTCTAAGGCTGTTGTAAAGGGTGTGAATGCTGCGCTTGCTATGTATCAGAACTTGTCTGAAGGAAATGTTAAGACAGTAGGAGGTGCTACAATTGAATAAATGTGTAGAAAGACTTTATAATGGTTTAATCAAAGAAAATCCAACATTTGTGCTGACACTTGGTATGTGTCCGACACTTGCTGTTACAACATCAGCAATCAATGGTATTGGTATGGGACTTTCATCAACAGTCGTTCTTGTAATGTCAAACTTGATGATTTCCCTTCTTCGTAAGGTAATTCCGGATGGTGTCAGAATGCCGGCATTTATCGTAATTGTTGCATCCTTTGTAACAATGGTTCAGTTCCTGATGCAGGGATATCTTCCGGGATTATATGATTCTTTAGGTATCTATATTCCTTTGATCGTTGTTAACTGTATTATTCTTGGTCGTGCGGAAGCATATGCTTCTAAAAATCCAGTGCTGCCATCTGCATTTGATGGTCTTGGTATGGGACTTGGTTTCACATGTGCGATTACAATTCTTGGTGCAATCCGTGAATTAATCGGTGCTGGTACAATCCTTTCAACAGGAAGCTCAGCATTGGTAGATTTTACACAGATGGGTTACACACCGGCAAGTATTTTTATTCTTGCACCTGGTGCATTCTTCGTACTTGCAATGTGTATCGCAGTAATGAACCGTATCAAGAGAAAACACGGTATGGAACCTGCACAGGTGCCAGATTACTGTGACAAAGATGGAAGCTGTGCTTCATGTTCAAATACAGCTTGTGGCGGACATGTAGTAACAGGTAAGAAGGAAGCATAGAGAGGAGAAAAATATGAATTTGTTAATTATTGCGATTAGTGCAGCGCTTGTTAATAACGTTGTATTAAGTCAGTTCCTTGGTCTGTGTCCTTTCCTTGGTGTATCTAAGAAAATCAACACAGCAGCAGGCATGGGTGGCGCTGTAATCGGCGTTATTACAATTGCATCAGCACTTTGTAGTTTGATTTATGACTTTATTTTAGTACCACTTGATTTGGTATATTTGAATACAATCGTATTCATTCTTGTAATTGCTTCACTTGTTCAGTTTGTAGAAATGTTATTAAAGAAGACATCACCGGCTTTATACGAAGCACTTGGTGTATATCTTCCTTTGATTACAACAAACTGTGCAGTACTTGGTGTAGCTTTAACAAATGTACAGAATGGTTACAACTTTATTGAATCTGTTGTATGCGGATTCGGTACAGCAATCGGTTTTACAATTGCAATTGTAATCATGGCTGGTATTCGTGAACGTCTTGAATTTAATGATAATATTCCGGAAAGTTTTCAGGGAATGCCACTTGTATTACTTACAGCAGGTCTGATGTCCATTGCGTTCTTTGGATTTTCAGGTATTTTATAAGAGGAGGAAAAGTAGATGACAGGAGTTATTATTGCGGCAGCAGTCGTAAGTTGTACAGGTCTTATACTTGGACTTTTTCTTGGATTCATGGGTAAGAAGTTTGCAGTAGAAGTAGACCAGAAGGAATTGGATGTTCGTGCAGAGCTTCCGGGTAACAACTGTGGTGGTTGTGGATATGCAGGTTGTGATGCACTTGCAAAAGCAATCGCAGCAGGTGAAGCAGAAGTTGGAGCCTGTCCGGTTGGCGGTGAACCGGTTGCAGCGAAAATTGCAGCAATTATGGGAGCAGAAGTCGGCGACAGTACAAGAATGACAGCATTCGTAAAGTGTGCCGGTGATTGCGAAAAGGCAAAGGAAAATTATAACTATACAGGTGTAGAAGAATGTACAGTTATGCCATTTGCACCAAATGGTGGTTCAAAGGCATGTACATATGGCTGCATGGGTTATGGTTCTTGCGTAAGAGCCTGTCCGTTTGATGCAATTCATATTGTAGATGGTATTGCAAGAGTGGATAAGGAAAAATGTAAAGCATGTGGTAAGTGTGTTGTTACATGTCCTAGACAGTTAATCGAATTAATCCCTTATGACACAGCATATGCAGTACGTTGTGCATCAAAGGATAAGGGTAAAGATGTTATAGCAACATGCTCAGCAGGTTGTATTGGTTGTATGATTTGTACAAAGCAGTGCGAATTCGATGCAATTCATGTTGAAAACAATATTGCACATATCGATTATGATAAGTGTACAGGTTGTGGCAAATGTGCTGAGAAGTGTCCAAAGAAGATTATACATTTACAAAAATAAAACAGTAGGGTATAATAACTATTGTTCAGTAGAGCCGGTCAGAGGAAAACTGACCGGTTTTTTTTAATTTATAGGAAACATTGATTCAATAATATAAAAATGCTTCGCAGGATGTGCATGTGCAGAGAAGAAGTTTTATTGCTGTGCAATATTAATCGGGTGCGTAAGAGTTGCATACAATGCTTTTGTCTATAAAAATAAATGTAAGAGGTTTATTTAATGAAGAAGAAAGATATATATTTAATCGGTGGAATTGTCATTGCAGCAGTTATTTTTTTTATGATTGTGCATTTCGTGATACAAAAAGATGGTGCAGTCGCAGTGATTCGAGTGGATGGCAAGATTATGAAAGAATTGTCATTATCGAAAAATACGACCGTTACAGTTGCTGGTTATGAAGGTGGCGAAAATATTGTAGTAGTAGAGCAGGGAGCTGTGTATATGCAGGAAGCGGATTGCCCGGATAAAATCTGTGTACATACTGGTAAGATTTCAAAAGTGGGGGAGACAATTGTATGCTTGCCACATAGAGTTGTTGTAGAAATTCGTAAAGGAATGTGTGGTGCAGTGGAGAATCAAGTGGATTCTGTTGTGCGATAGCATGTATATAGAAAGTGAGAATCATAAGGAGAAGAGAATGTATACGCAAAGGACAAACAATATGGTGATGTGTGGAATACTCACTGCACTCGCAATGATTTTTAGTTATGTGGAGAGTATAATTCCGATTCCAATCCCCATCCCAGGAGTAAAGCTAGGGGTGGCAAATATTGCAATTGTAGCAGTATTGTATGCGATAGGAAGCGCGCAGGCAGTCGTTGTAAATGTATTGCGAATATTTCTAACTGCAATGTTGTTTGGAAATTTAAATTCCTTTCTGTTTAGCATGGCAGGTGGAATGCTTAGTATTTTTGGAATGATTCTGCTAAAGAAGATGAAAGGATTTTCGATGATTGGGGTAAGTGTGGCAGGAGGTGTGTTGCATAATATCGGACAGATTCTTGCAGCGGTGTGGATAATGGGAAGCAGTGCAATTGCGTATTACTTGCCAGTGCTGTTGATAGCAGGGGTGTTGACAGGTATTGTGATTGGAATTGTGGCAGGATTGGTGCTGCAGAGGATTAGAGGCAGACAGAGGTAAATTGCTAGAAAAGAGGGGCATATGGAAATTGCAATTTGTGATGATGACAAAGCATTTTGTTATGAACTGAGAGAAAAATTGATAGAACTGTTTCAGAAAGAGGAGGTTCAAATAACGACATATTATTCGGGAGAGAATTTTTTGTCAGAAATAGATCGAAGTACATATGAGGCTGTTTTTTTAGATTATTATATGGCTGGAATGACGGGATTTCAGGTTGCAGAACAGCTCTATCATAAGCATCGGACTGTCAAAATTATATTTCTGACCTCCAATGCTGCGATGGTATATGATGCATTTGAATTTCAGCCGTTCTATTTTGTCTGCAAGGATGAATATCAACAAAAATTGCCGCAAGTTGTTCGTAAGTTACAAGAAGAATGGAAACGAAATGGTATCTTTGTTTTAGATTCGAGAAATGATAATCAGAAGATTCAGATAGCGACCATTCGTTATATCATTAGCGATGGTCATAATATTGTGGTTTATACGACGAAGTATTGTTATGAGGTACGAAAAACAATGACGCAGACACAGGAAGAATTAGAGCAGTACGGATTTATTCGGATTCATAAGAAATACTTGGTAAATATAGCTTTTATTCGGAGAGTTCGTATGCGAGAGGAAGTTGTTGTTTTAAATGATGATACAACATTGCCAATAAGCAGACGTAATAAAGAACAAGTTATGGAACAGTTTCGTATATATCAGAGGGGAAATACAAAAATATGAATCACTGGATGGAACGAGCATTAATATCAACGGATGATTGGGTGGGCTGTATGGCATTACATTTAATCGCAATTCATTTGGCGTATCAATTGATTGTGCGAAATAAATATCATAGAAACGAGCAATGTTTCAATCAATATAAACATATAGAAAGAGAACAGAAGGGAAATATTGTAGTCAGCAATTTACTGATGTTGATGGTTTTGCTGACTGGAGATGAATGGCTGATTTATCAAAAAGTTCCTGTGTGGGCAAGAATTTTATTTTATGGGATGTGTATGTTTGGATATATTGTCTATCATCAAAGAATGATTCATCGAGATACAGGGTGCATATTGGTGACAGTTTTGGCTGTGTATATAATATCCCTTTATGGTGCAAAGCAGCTATCGCAGATATTAGGAGGTAGTGTGCAACGTGGAAGGTATAATTTTGAAGTGGCGATGATTGCGTATCTGCTTTGTATTTTGTTGGAATTTATGATTCGGCAGTCTCAGCTGCAAATGGGAATCAGAACGTGGGGAGTAATGCTCTTTACTGCAATTCCGATGTTTGTTATTTGTTTCACAAGTATGCGTGCAAATATAGGAATAGCAGGAGCAATTATTGTTATATGTACAATTGTACAATATGGAGTAGTATTGTACGTATTGTCACAAATGAATCGAAAACAGTATGAATCAGAAAAGAAATTAGAAGGCAGACAGGAAGAATTGCTGCAGCAACGTTATATGGAAACGTTAGAGCAACAAAGTGAATATCTTCGCAGACAACGACATGATTTGAAACATCATTTGCAAACCATACAACAATTGCTTGAACAAGAGGGGGAAGGAAAAGCAAAGCAATATCTCAATCAATATATAGAGGAGTCAGTTGTACATCAGGATATGATTCATACGGAATTTCCGGTATTGGATGCTCTGTTGAATGCAAAATTGGCAATTTGTAAAGAAAAAGAGATTCCTGTAACGATGTGCGTAGAGGTAAAACAGTATTTTATTACCGATGTAGAGATGTGTTGTGTTTTGGGAAATCTGTTCGATAATGCGATTGAATCAGAGTGTGCGTTAAAACAAGACATGCGAGGAATTGCTGTATATATTGAAGCAAATGAAAACGCCCTTGATATTACAGTCAAAAATGAAATTGAAGAATCTGTTTTGGAGAAGAATCCAGAGTTGAAGAGTGGAAAGAAAGATGCGAAAGTACATGGATTTGGTATTCGCAATATCAGACAGATTGTGCATAAATATGATGGAATGATAGATTTTTATGAGGAGAATCATAGATTTTGTTGTACGATTCAATTATAAATTGAACCGTTCGTGCCCAAAATACGACCGCTTGTGCCACCATGGGTTGGCATAGGCGGTCTTTTTCGATAGGATAAATTTGCAAGTGTTCCAGTAATACAATGTGTAATATTAAAAAGGTAGGGGAGTGAGCATTAGAAATGAAAAGAAAGGTTGCAATAATGTGTCTGTGCGGAATGACCGTGCTTGCAGGTTGTCAGAAAGAATCCGTGGCAGATGTAATCCAAAAGGATGAAGAAAATCCGAGAATGGTGTATGAAGAATTGACAAAAGATCTGTCAGATATAACGCCGAAGGAAGTGCTGACGGGAACGGACAGCTCAGGGGATGAAAAGCCAATTGACATTGGAAATGTGCAAGTGACACCAGTACGAAAAGGACAGACTTGTAATTATGGTGGATATGATATAACAATCTTAAATGCAAAAAAGATAGATAAGACATTGATGCAGCTTAATGATATAACAGGAAGCAATCAGTTTCGAGATTTTTTATTTAAACAGTATCATTATTCTCCGTACACAGGTAATACATATGATGGACCATCTGAAACGGAGGAACTATATCCGGATAGAGGTGTGCAATTTTATTGTATACAATTGAAGATAAAAAATGTGGCGGCAATAGAGTCCGATATATGTCTATCTCCGAGTTTCTTTAATAGGGATGGCGAAAAAGAATTTACAATGATTCGTACGGGGGCAGAAAGTATAGGATATGATAAATATTCCAATTTAGATTTGCCGGATATACCGCATAAAGATGGATTGTTTTACAGCTTTAAAAAAGGGGAAGAATTAATAACCAATGTTGTAGTGATGCTGCCTGCTGCTTCTGGAGTAGTCCGGAATCTGTATATGTCAACGGATTTCTTATATTTAGGAAATGGTCAAGCGGTCAATGGAATTCCGAATGGAAGTTATTTGATGGAAGTAGGTGTTGTTGATGAGCAATATAATAAGTACAGATAAGATTGAAATAGTATAGCAATAAAAGCGGTTATATAGAGCAAGTTGAAATGAAATTTAGGAAAGAGTTCATTGAATAAGGAGGGAACATTGAAGAGAAAAATAGGTCTGTTACTGATGGTAATTGGAACGTTCATATTGGTAACAATTTCAATATATAGTATTCAGGATGTTAATGATAGATTTCCAAATGTAACAGAATATGAATATGCAACCAAAGATTCGCCGGGACAGATGAATGGGATAGAAATCTTACCGTTGGAACATCATATTTATACAAAGGAAGAATATCAAAAAATATATGGAGCATCGAATTCTTTTTTTGAAAATGAGCAGTATTCGGCAGATAACTACCGGATTCTTGTTTTTACCATTCAATATCACAATACGTTAACGCAGACGTTGCAGTGTGAAGTAGATGGGTATGAGATGATTGGAAAACACACAGGAATTCACAATGGCGTAATGGCATTAAACGGAAGAGATACGATACAGCTTGCACCGCAAGAGACTCAGATTGTTTCAGTTGGAACGGGTGTTCTGGCACCAGGCTTGATTTTTCAGACGGATATTGCAAAGTTGGAAGAGGAAGATTTTTTGCTGACTTATTGGTGGTATCCGAAGAATCAGTCCTTATTATTTGCGGCGCATGATGAGATTGGAGAGGACAGATGATAGAACAGATGAAAACGGAATACAGACGGATGTTTCGTGCTGCATCGTTTTGGATTGCCTTGGGGTTGGGGAGTATCATAGCGATTGCACAGATTGTATTCGTGGTATATCCATTATCTTTGCATATGTTACAGTTTTATACAGGACATACAGGAATTCCCCCAAGTGTATATACGAAATGGTTGGGACAGGATGGTGCAACTGCATATCATGAAATTTATAGGATTAGTATTCCGATTATTGCAATGTTGCCGCATGCACTTTCCTATTATTTTGATAAGAAACAAGGATATATTAAAAATATTTATACACGTACAAAAAAGAAAAATTATTTGGTGGCAAAATATATTGTGACATTTACCAGTGGTGGGATTGCAGTATGTATTCCATATTGTATTAATTTTTGGTTATCATCCTGTTTGCTGCCACAATTGATTCCGGTGCGAAATGGAATGGCACCATTGGTTGCAACATCAGTATTTCAGTCGATTTATTATCGGAATCCGTTGTTGTATACAATTATTTTTATGGGAATATTATTCGTGTATAGTGGCGTATTTGCGACAACTGCATTGGCAGCGGTAACGTTTGTGGATAATGTTTTTCTATTGAGTATGTTTCCATTTCTATTGTGGTATGGGTTGGGAAGTATTGATAAATATTTTTTTGAATCAAGCATGTGTACGATTAATCCGATGCTTCTTTCAGATATGGCAGTTGGTATACATGTGCCTGTTTGGTATATTTTGATATACATTGTTATCCTGGGAGCTTTGTCGGCTGCATTGTATTTCTGGAATGGAGAGCGAGCAGATGTATTTTAGAATAAAAAGCAATATATCGCGTAGGGGTGCAGCTGTTTTTTATATACTTCTTACAGTGATATGCGTTGTGATAATTGAATGGATTCTTCATATGAATTCTTTTCAGAGTCAATATATTCGTTTGTTTTGTTTAAATGATATTTATTGTGAACTTTTACAGTATGGACATGTGTATATTTTGTTGGTGGTCGAGCTTAGATGTGTTGTTGAATTAAAAGAGGATATGAGAATATCTGTAGTTGTAAGAATGCGAAGTATGCACCACTTATGGAACTCGTTGAGTTGTAAAATGTTTGCGATTGGTTTACAATCGGCAATATTTATTACAGCGACTGCAACTGTGTATGCATTGGTAAGGCATGTAGGAATCCGTTCAAATTGGGATAAGACATATTCGTATATGTATGGAAGTTTGGGGCGTGCTGCATTACAGAATGTACCGGTTGTTTTGGTTGCGGTCGTATTTGTAATGACAGTATGCCTGGTATCATACACGCTGTCTATGGCACTTGCGTTGATTTGGTGGTGGAGCAGCAGACCTGTTTATGGATATGTATTGCCTCCAATTTTAGAAATTCTGGATAAGTATGCGCAGCCGTCTATGCATTGTTATCAATATTTTAGCTGTGCATTGATGAATTCTAAACGGCTGGCAATGCAGACAAGGAGTATTTGGCAGTACGTAGGCTATTTGGCAGGCAGTACCGTCGTGATGTATTTCATAGGTGTATTTGCATTTCGACGAAAAGATTATTTGAAAGAATGGGGGACTTGACTTGAAGAACAGGTTATTTTATGACTGGAAATTAATGCTGGCACAAGTACATCTTGGAATTCGCAGTCATTGGAAATGGTATTGTGTACCGTTGCTTTTTGGAATGGTTCAGGGATATTTGTTCTTTTGGCAGTTAGCATTGTGGAGTCAATATACGCCGGAAATATTTTATGGTTCATTTGGAGATATGATTATGTACGTATTTCGTGGCATGGAAGAATATGTACCACATAATATGCAGCAGTTTCAGGTACCGGTTACCTATCTGTTAATCAATATTGGTGTAGCAGTGTTTGTAGGAAATCAGACAGCACGGGATTTGGAAGACTTTGGAAAATTACAGCTTTTACGGTATCATAATCGAACAGTATGGTGGCTTGGAAAATGTTTATGGTGTGTTGTGCATATATTGATTTTTTATGGGATGCTTTATATGGGATTATTGTTCGCAATGTTTGCAAATATTCGACATTTAGAACTGTCTGGTATTCGAGACATTTTTCAAATACATACATATATTTATAACAATGTATTTTATTGTCAGATGCCTATGACAAATTCTGTTGGTACGGTTCTTTTGATTGCAGTGTTGATGCCAATGGTAACGTCTATTGCATTGTCTTTTTTGCAGATGTGTTTGGAAATGTTGTTGTCTCCATCTGTCGTGATGGTTTTGTTAATGGGGATTGATGTATTGTCTGCATTCTTTATGAAATGGTGTTGGCTGGGAAATTATATGATGATTTTTCGTTACAATTTTATCAATCCCAATGGCGTATGTTGGCAGTTGGGGCTGGAGATAGATGTGTGCGTGGCTGTATTGGCAATTTTCATTGGAAATATTCTATTTGGAAGATATGATGTGATGCCGAGAATGAAAGAATATGTATAATTGGAACTATGCGTGATGTTCAAATATTTGTATAAAAATAATTTGCATGGAAAGGGTGTGAAATGTGATGAATGAAATAATCATAGAAGACTATTCAAAAAAAATCAAAAATACGGAGGTGTTAAGTCATGTGAATTTGCGTCTGGAGGGTGGAAATGTGTATGGACTGAAGGGGAAAAATGGTTCTGGAAAAACAATGCTTATGCGTGCTATTTCAGGATTGATAAAAGGTTCACAAGGAAAGATAATAATCAATGGGGAGGTGCTTGGAAAAGATATTTCATTTCCAAGAAGTATTGGTGTGCTGATTGAAAATCCGTCTTTTATTGGAGGATATACAGGCTTTCAAAACTTAAAAGTCTTGGCGGATATTCAGAAAAGAATTGATGACACGAGAATTCGTAATGTACTAAAACAGGTAGGTTTGGATCCACAAGATAAGCGAACATTTCGAAAATATTCACTGGGAATGAAACAGAGGCTTGGGATAGCGGCAGCAGTTATGGAGTATCCGGATATTGTGATTTTAGATGAACCAATTAATGCATTGGATGAGAGTGGAGCATTGCGGGTACGTGAAATACTAAAAGAACAAAAAGACAATGGTGCGATTTGTATTATTGCGTGTCATGATACAGAAGAACTGGAATATCTATCGGATGTTATCATAGATATTCAGGATGGAGTTATTGTAGGGGAGCGATAAAGAAATGTTAAAATTTCGTATTCGGCAGGGATTAGAATAAATTTCAAAAAAACTTGACATAATAACAATCTTATGATATTCTATAAAAGTTCCGTGCAGAACAATGCACAGTACATAAGCAGTCGTGGCGGAATTGGCATACGCGCTAGACTAAGGATCTAGTCC
>AUXO012198852.1_pt1 | contig 13054 bp, 9 predicted proteins | sample 768731 | NCBI WGS metagenome assembly AUXO01 (sample SAMN02715735, study PRJNA202380) | gut metagenome | biome: sheep rumen | host: Ovis aries | place: New Zealand: Palmerston North
AAAATGGATAAAATTAGCAAAGGACAGCATTGACCGCTGTCCTTTTCCTATTTCTACATTGCCAAATAAACTACTGTCTGTTATTATTTACAAAAAATTTACATTTGCCTATTTTAAACAGAGCTAAAAAGGTGTAAAATAACCAAATGTGTAATATATTCAAAATGCACTCATAAAGCTATGCAAGGAGAGAATGAAATGAAGAAGTTTTTAAGAAATGTTTTATGTGTCTGTTTGGCAGGTGCAATGACATTTTCTACCGGTATTTATAACACTTTACCGACATCTTTAGGCAGTACAAGAGTTTTTGCCGAAGAAAAAATAACTTACAAGGCATCGGGAGCAAGAGAAAGTATTTATTGCGAGTTTTTACCTGTTACGGGAGCTTCCAAATATGAGGCTGTTTTAATTGATTCTTCGAATGTTCAAACACCCATAGATGATGAACTTATAAGGCAATACAACACATTTATAAGAGTTGATGCTTTAGGACTTAAGGCAGGAAGTTACAAAATAAAAATAACGGCAAAAGACAGTTCGGATAATGTAATTGCAAGCGCGGTTACAGATGCCGTGTCATCGACCGATTACAAGAGAATAGGCTTTGCTTTTCCCGATGGAGCAACGGCTTTAGGCGGATATAATGCAGACGGTACGGTTAAAGATGATGCTCTTGTTTTCTATATAACCAATGATAATAAAGATAGCATTACTTGTGATATTGTTACCAATTCAAAAGGTCAGCTTACATCTTGTACCGGACTCGGTGCCATAATTAAGGCTATGGAAAAAGGCTATGAGACTCGTTCATTCATATTCAGATTTATCGGGCATGTAGATTGTCCTGCAAGCGAGCAAAAACTTAATCAGCTTGATATTAAAAGAGCAGCTAATATTACTTTTGAAGGTGTCGGTTCGGATACGGTAGCAAAATTCGGCTTTAATATTGTTGAATCAAACAGTATAGAGATAAGAAATCTCGGTTTTAAAGATATGACCACAAAAGATGAGGACGCCGTAACTATCAAGGATCAGTCAAAAAATATATGGATACACAATAATGATATTTTTTACGGCGGACAGGGAAGTGATGCCGATCAGGCAAAGGGAGACGGAGGTGTTGACCTTAAGGGAACGTCAACTAATATCACGGTTTCCGAAAATCATTATTGGGACTTCGGAAAGGTAAATCTATGCGGTCTCGGAGAAAGTGCAGATTATTATGTAACCTATGCCAATAACTGGTTTGACCATACCGATTCACGTCATCCTCGTATCAGAAAAGGCTCGGTACATATTTTCAATAATTATTACGATGGTGTTTCGAAATACGGAGTAGGCGTTACAAGCGGTGGCTCGGCATTTGTTGAAGGTAATTACTTCAGAAACACAAAGTATCCCACTCTTATTTCACTTCAGGGTTCAGACCTTGCAGGTGGCGGCACTTTCAGTGGTGAAGACGGAGGAATCATAAAACTTTTCAACAACATCATGGCAGGCTCATACACATTTATTGAGGGTGTTAACAGGGCATCTGACGGAACTGTCACCTACAGCAACGAGGCTGATGGATATACTGTTGAAGAGAGAAATGAAAAGTTGCCCGAAACTCTTAAGTGTCTTAACGGAGCAACAAGCTACAATAACTTTGACACGACCATAAGCATCGGAGCAACCGCATCTCAAGTGTTGCAACCAAATGAGGTTCCGGCTTATGTAACAAAAAATGCGGGTCGTTGCGATGGCGGTGATTTTTCATTTACATTTGATAATTCGGTTGATGATACAAGCTATGAGGTCAATTCCGAGCTTACCGCAGCACTTGCCGCATATAAGAATAATATAATAGAAGTCGGCGGTACCGTAACAAAATCTTTGGACACATCTGCAAAACCTGTAAGTATGACGGGAGTAGACGGAAATAATTTTTCGGAAGAAAGAAATAATAACATTACATCGTTTATAAATACTTTACCCGATCAAACTGAAGAAGAAGGCAATAAAGCAAAATATGCGGCAAAAGCAGCGGATTTGACACTTATGCCTTCGGATATTTCGGTATCGACTGTAAGCAGTCAGCTTGATAACTTAGGAACTGACGGAGCTTTTTCGATTCTTGCCAATTCAAATAAAACTGTATCTGTCAGTACTTCAAAGGGTATACAGTTAGGCGGAGCGGGAGCTGCCGATTACAGATGTATAAAGGTAACAACTCAAAAAGACGGAACAGTGTCCGTTATGTCATCTTCAACGGGAGACGATACAAGAGTATTAGCGGTCGCTGATTCCAACGGTAATGTTGTGGGAACAATAAATACAGGAGATTCAACGCCGATATCAATTTCGGCAGGCACTTATTTTATTTACTCAACAAATAAGGGAATTAATGTTTCGAAAGTGAGCGTTTTCTACAACACCGAAGATGAGAGTATTTCATCTACAGAAACATCAACGGAATACTCCACCGAAACATCAACAGAGCAAACTACCATCTCAGCAACGGAAAACTCCACCGAAACATCAACAGAGCAAACTACCATCTCAGCAACAGAAAGCTCTACCCAAACACAATCAACAACAACCGCTGCCGAAAGCACCACTGTAACAGTTGAAGAAAGCACAATAGAATCAACCACAGCTTCTGAACAAGGAAAGAAAGCGGATATTAACAGTGACGGCATTGTAAATAGAGCGGATTATGTTTTGGCATCTAAATTTTTTGCAGGTGTTCCGGTCGATATAAATAATGCTAATACCGATGTTAACGGAGATAATGTGGTAACAAGGGCTGATTATGTGATCATTGCAAAATATTTTGCCGGAGTAAAAACGGGTTATTTTGAATAAATAAACAACCGATCAGTTTCCCTTAGGTTCAGCTTGCAGATATTATAAGCCTATAAGAAAGCTTATGTTTTGTCGTGTCTTATAGGCTTATTTTTTCGTCAAAATAAAATTTGACAATTTCTTGTTTTTATAATATAATAGTCACTGTTCCGCACCGGTCGGGGAGTTAGCGGCGCCTTGTAATCTGCAATCCGCTATAGCAGAGACAGATATCGATTGAGGCTTTAAACTGTCGGGCTGCCTGAGCTTTTACGGTGTTGAGTATCAAGTCTTGTGCAATGGAAACCTGCGAACCGTGTCAGGTCCGGAAGGAAGCAGCACTAAACAGTCATTTTCATGTGACGCGAGGTAGCTTGATAGGAGTCGCAGGGTTCAGTAACGTCGGTGGAATACTGTCGAGAGAGAGTGTGCGGAATTAAAACGGGGTATGGCGTAGTTTGGTAGCGCGCGGCGTTCGGGACGCCGAGGTCGCAGGTTCAAATCCTGTTGCCCCGATTACAAGCCACTTTTAAGTGGCTTTTTTCATATTGGAAAAACATCGACAGGAGGATAGAGTATGCTTCTTTTAAAAAACGGAAGGGTCGTTGACCCCGTAACAAAAACAGACAAAATAACAGATGTTGTCATCGATAACGATAAGATAACCGCAATAGGAAATGTTACCGATTTTGAAGGGGAAGTATTGAATTGCACAAATATGATCGTTGCTCCCGGGCTTGTAGACGCTCATGTGCATTTCAGAGATCCGGGGTTTACCTACAAAGAAGATATTCTTTCGGGAGCAAAAGCAGCGGCAAGAGGCGGTGTTACTTCGGTAATATGCATGGCGAACACAAAACCTCCCGTTGATAATGTTGAAACGCTCGATTACATTTTAAAAAAATCCGAACAAACCGATATAAGAATATATCAGACCGCAAATGTTACAAAAGGAATGCTTGGAAGAGAGCTTGTAGATATGGAATTGCTCTCCCAAAACGGTGCTGTAGGTTTTACCGATGACGGAGTTCCTATTGTCGATGAAGCTGTTTTACTAAAAGCAATGGAACAGGCAAAAAAATTAAATATGCCCATAAGTTTGCATGAAGAAGATCCACTATTTGTATATGCCCCCGGGGTAAATAAAGGCAAAGTGTCAGAAAAAATAAATTACCCCGGCGCAAGCCGTACCGCAGAGGATATTATGACCGCAAGAGATTGTGTGCTTGCATTACATACAGGAGCAAAAGTATGCATACAACATATAAGTTCTGCCAATTCTGTAGAGATAGTAAGAACTTTCAAAAAGTTGGGAGCTGATATTCATGCCGAGGCAACACCCCATCATTTCACCCTAACAGAAGATGCCGTACTTAAGTTCGGGACAAACGCAAGGATGAATCCGCCCTTAAGAACCGAAAATGACAGAATGAAAATAATTGAAGGTATTCAAGATGGTACCATAGATATGATAGTAACCGACCATGCCCCTCATTCAGCGGATGAAAAGTCACTTCCAATGGAGAAAGCACCAAGTGGAATAACGGGCATTGAAACTTCTCTTGCTCTCGGAATTAAATCCCTTGTCAGTACAGGATATATATCGCTAATAAAGCTTATAGAACTAATGAGTACCAATCCCGCAAAATTCTACTCTTTGACCCCCAATTCCGTAAGTGTGGGCTCAAATGCGGATTTGGTAATTTTCGGAGAAAAAGAAGAACAGGTTTTTGACAAATTTGCCTCAAAAGCGAGCAACACTCCTTTTATTGGTCAAGTTCTCCCGGGAAAAATCCATTATACAATATGCAAGGGAAAAATAATTTATAAAGCATGATATTTATATTTACCGCACTTCATAATGAAGCTCGTTTTTTTATAAAAAACTATCACTTAAAAAGAACAAATCAATACTCTCCCTTTTCTTCATTTACTAATGAAAATATTATACTTACAATTACCGGAGTTGGGGCGTTGAATTGTGCATGTGCTGTGTCAGCCATACTTTCAAATGCCTCCTCGAAAAACGACAAGGTATATAATATAGGTATTGCGGGAGGAAATAAAGAGGGTTTGTATCTCTGCAATAAAATCACATACGAGGCAACAGGCTTCGATTATTATCCTGATATTGTTCATCATCCATTTAAAGAGGATTTTCTTGTAACACATTCCAATATATGGAGAGGGTCAACAGATGGTCTTCACGATATGGAGGGAGCAGGATTTTATGTTGCGGCAAAAAATTATGTTTCACAGGAAAATATCGTTCTTTTGAAAATAATAAGTGATAACGGAACAGAGCTTCCAAATGAATCATATATTGCAACTCTTTTTGAAAAATACGGAAATGAGATCTGCAACTTTATAAACAGCAATCACATTTCCGACAAATCAACCGAGATAGATATCGAAATATTTGCAAAAAAACTGAAATGTACAGAGGCAATGAAAAATGAGCTTAAACGATATACGCAATATTTAAACACAACAGGAAAAAGCATTGAAGATATTTTGCCAAAGCATATGCTCTCTTGTTCCACAAAAAAAGAGGGGTTGAAGGTACTTGAATACATCCGCAACAAAATCACAGCTCTTTAAACATATTTATGTTGAAAAAGGAATATATGAACACGAGCGTACAAAAAGGATAATATCTCATTTTGAAAACTCGGAAATAATAATTATAAATCATTATAAAGATATCTTTTGCAGACCGAGCCAAAACATTTCATTTCAGAAAAAACAACCCTCGCTTATATTGGCTAAAAAAGAGGGTAGGCTAATATATGACGGAGCAAAGGTATGTCAAAGCTTTGATAACAGGTATTTTTATTATACTTCCTGCATAATGAATTGTCTGTTTGATTGCGAATACTGTTATCTTAAAGGGATGTATCCATCGGCATATATAACTGTATTTGTAAATATTGAGGATATATTTGAGCAAATAGATGAGCTGTTAAAAAAACACAATGCATATATAAGTGTATCATATGACACTGATATACTTTCTTTGGAAGGCATAACAGGATTTACTAAAAGTTGGTGCGATTATGTTCACGATAAAGAGGGATTAAATATAGAAATAAGAACAAAGGCAGCTCCCAATATATCAAAAGATAAATATAAAGTATCCGATAATGTTATTTTTGCCTATACCGTTACTCCCGATGTAATAAATAACTGCGAGCATAAGGCTCCTTCTACCGAAAAAAGATTATATTCCGCACTCTCGGCAAAGAATGCAGGCTTTCCCGTAAGGCTTTGTCTTGATCCCATAATAGCGGTGCCGAATTTTAAGGAGAGTTATTCCATGCTGTTAAAAAAAGCCGATGAAATATTATCTTTATCATCGTTAAAGGATATAAGTATCGGAACATTCAGAATTTCATCGGAATATATGAAAAAACTGAAAAAAAGTGAAAGTAATTCATCAATTGTACAATATCCTTTCGATATAACAAACGGTGTATACCATTATCCCAAGAAAATTGAAGAAGAAATGCTTAACTTTATAAAAAAAGAACTTTTAAAATATATAAGTGAAGATAAAATATTTGCATGGGAGAGTTAATAAATGAAAACAGCAATAGTAACCGGAGCCTCCTCCGGCATAGGATTGCAATGTGCAAAAATGCTTTCACAAAACGGGTATGAAGTTTTTGGAATAGGCAGATGCTTTCAAGAAAAAGTATGCTTTAATATCATAGAAGAAGATATTACAAATACCTCAAAGATCTTGTCTGTTATAAACGAGATAAAAAGAAAAAACGGGGTGGATCTTCTTATGAATTGTGCTGGAGTGGCATATTACGGTACTCACGAGCAATTAACCGTGCAACAAATAAAGGCAATGTTAAGAACAAACGCAGAAGCTCCAATGATCATAACTAATGCACTTATAAACGAACTTTCAAAAAATAGGGGCATTATAATAAACATATCTTCTGTAACGGCTAAGGAAAGAAATCCTCACGGTTGCGTATACGGAGCAACAAAGGCGGCGTTAACATCTTTTTCCGAATCACTTTTTGAGGAAGTAAGAAAAAGAGGAATAAAAGTTATAACTATTCATCCTGATATGACTGATACGGCACTTTACAGAAATGCTGATTTTACGCCGAAAGAAGATGAAAAATATTGCCTTTCCGCAGAAAGTATATCTCAAGCGTTGAAATTCGCATTAAGCACCAACGAAAATACTGTTGTGACGGATATAACATTAAAACCACAGTTAAAAGGAATTAAGAAACGGTGATATAATTGAAAAATGAAAATATTAATGTAAAGGGCTGCAGGGAAAATAATCTTAAAAATTTTGATGTTACAATTCCAAGAAACAAGCTTGTTTTATTGACAGGTGTCAGCGGCAGCGGTAAATCAAGTCTTGCTTTTGATACGATATACGCTGAAGGAAGAAGAAAATATGTTGAGAGTCTTTCTGCTTATGCAAGGCAATTTATAGGGCAGATGAAAAAGCCCGATATAGACTCGATAGAGGGTTTATCACCGGCTATTGCCATAGAGCAAAAAACCATAAACAACAACCCTCGTTCAACCGTAGGCACGGTTACCGAAATATACGATTATTTTCGATTGTTGTTTTCAAGAGCGGGAAAGCCTTATTGCCCGAAGTGCGGCAAGCCGATAAATAAGCAAAGCATTGACCAAATTGTAGATTCCATCGTTCAATTTGATGAGGGTACAAAGCTTATAATTATGGCTCCTGCGATAAAAGCAAAGAAGGGTACCCATGCAAAATATCTTGAAAGTCTCAGAAAGAGCGGCTATATAAGAGTTCGTGTAGACGGAGAAATAATTGACCTTGATACGGAGATAGAGCTTGATAAAAATAAAAAACATGATATAGATGTTGTCATTGACAGAATTGTTGTAAGAGATGGAATAAATCAAAGGTTGACCAACTCTGTGGAAACGGCATGTGCCTTAAGCGGAGGTGTTGTTACTGTTTCTGTAATGGGAGGCAATGAATATATTTATTCTCAAAATTTTGCTTGTGTTGATTGCGGAATAAATATTCGTGATATAGAGCCGTCCCTTTTTTCTTTCAATAATCCCTCGGGAGCATGTGAAAAATGTATGGGATTGGGTACTCAGACAATAGTTGATGAGGAAATGATAATCCCTGACCCTTCGCTGAGCATCCTTGAAGGAGCTATAGATGTACCGGGGTGGCATGCTCTCACAAGCACAGATTCCGCTTCATACTCACTTATGGAGGCACTTTCAAAAGAATACAAATTTTCTCTTACAGAACCGTTCGAAAAGCTGACTGAGGATGCGAAAAATGTTATACTGTACGGAACGGGAGGCAAGAAAGTTTCGGTTGGTTATATAAGCGGAGGAGTAAAAAAATATTACAGCTTTGCCTTTGAAGGAATAGCAGAAAACATAATAAGAAAACAGACCGAAACATCAAGCGACCAAGCCAGAAACGCGTATGCCGAATATATGACCGAAAAGCAATGTCCTGTTTGTCACGGGCAAAGACTTCGCCCCGAGGCTCTTGCCATAAAAATAGGTGATTTAAATATTTCGGAACTTACCGATATGTCGGTTGTAAAAATCAGAGATTTTTTTACGAATGTCCAATTTGAAGGACAGAATAAATACATTGCCGAGCCTATACTTAAAGAGATAACCGCACGACTTGATTTTCTTATCAATGTTGGACTCGATTATCTTACACTTTCAAGAAAAGCAGGCACACTTTCAGGCGGTGAAAGTCAGAGAATAAGACTTGCAACTCAGATAGGAAGCGGACTTGTGGGTGTTTTGTATATTCTTGACGAGCCGAGTATCGGTCTTCATCAAAGAGATAATGAAAGACTTATACAGACGCTTAAAAATCTCAGAGATATGGGAAATACTCTCATTGTGGTCGAGCATGATGAAGACACCATAAAAGAAGCGGATTACATTGTGGATATAGGACCTTATGCGGGAGAAAACGGTGGACAGCTTCTTTTTTCGGGAACATACAATGACCTGTTAAAAAATGAGAAATCAATAACCGCTTCTTTTTTGAATGGAAAAGAATCAATTGCCATTCCCGAAAAACGTAAGAAGGGAAACGGCAAAAAACTTACAATAAAGGGCGCTAAGCAAAATAATTTAAAAGAAATAGATGTTTCGATACCTCTCGGAATAGTAAATTGTATCACAGGTGTGAGTGGCAGCGGAAAAAGCTCGCTTGTAAACGATATAATTTATAAGGCCCTTGCAAGAGACCTAAACAGAGCGAAAACCGTTCCGGGAGAGTACAAAAAAATTCTCGGAGAAAAATATCTTGATAAAGTTATCGACATAGACCAAACTCCTATAGGAAAAACTCCCAGGTCAAATCCTGCCACTTATACAGGACTTTTTGATTTAATAAGAGATCTTTATGCCTCTACGCCCGAAGCAAAAGCAAGGGGCTATGCAAAAGGTCGTTTCAGCTTTAATACCAAGGGAGGAAGATGCGAGTTATGCTCAGGTGATGGATTTAAGAAGATTGAAATGCACTTTTTACCCGATGTATATGTGCCTTGTGAGGCGTGTGACGGAAAAAGGTATAACAAGGAAACTCTTGAAGTGAAATATAAGGGAAAGTCTATTTCGGATGTCCTTAATATGACAGTAGATGAGGCACTTTCATTTTTTAACAATTTATCAAGAATAAAGAATAAGCTTCAAACCCTTAAAGACGTCGGCTTAGGTTATATAAAACTCGGACAAAGCTCAACGACCCTTTCGGGAGGTGAGGCTCAACGAGTAAAGCTTGCAACAGAGTTAAGCAAAATGAGCACAGATAACACTGTTTACATACTTGACGAACCTACCACGGGACTTCATTCTTATGATGTTAGAAAGCTGATCCATATATTGCATAAACTTACCGAATCAGGAAATACTGTTATTGTAATAGAACATAACCTTGATGTTATAAAAACTTCCGATTATATTATCGATTTAGGACCCGAGGGAGGCGATAAGGGCGGCAATATAGTTTGCTTCGGAACTCCCGAACAGGTTGCGGAAAACAAAAATTCATACACAGGTAAATATCTTAAGAAAATATTTGAGGCACAACATGAATTATGTTCAAAATGATGGTAATATTATACTGTACGATTGCAAAAGTTTCACACTAAAAGATATATTTGAATGCGGACAGTGTTTCAGGTATGAAAAAATAACACAGAGCAAATACAAGATCATTGCATATTCAAAAGCATTGATTCTTGAAAAAAAAGGCAACGATATATTGTTTTATGATTGCACCGAAAAAGATTTTGAAAATATCTGGTTTGATTATTTTGATTTAAACACCGATTATGAAGCAATAAAAGAAGAGTTATCCGAAAATGATGAAATAATGAAAAATGCCGTAGCTTACGCAGAGGGAATAAGATTGTTAAATCAAGAACCTTATGAATGTCTTTTAAGCTTTATAATTTCACAAAACAACAATATTCCGAGAATTATAAAAATACTGAATTCTTTTTCTCGGCTTTATGGTAAAAAAATAGGGGAAGACTATGCATTCCCGATTTTAGATGATATAAAAAATATAACTGAAGAAGATCTTTCACCTTTTAAAATGGGTTATCGTTCAAAATATATATTGGATGCAGTTAAAAAATTAACGGATGACAACGATCTTATTGATCTTTCCCTTTCTACAGAACAACTAAAAAACAATTTGCTTTCTGTAAAGGGAGTAGGTAATAAAGTAGCCGATTGTGTGTTGCTTTTTTCCTGCAAAAAAAGAGAATGTTTTCCTGTGGATGTATGGATAAACAGGGTAATATCCAAGCTTTATCTAAAAAATGAAACAGTAACAAACAATGAAATACAAGCATTTGCCAAGGATAAATGGGGAGATAAGGCAGGCTTTGCCCAACAATACTTGTTTAATTACATAAGAGGAACTTCAAATGAACATATTTAAATCAAACAGAGAAAAGCTGTATAAACTACTACCGGAGGATTCTTTTACCATTTCTTTTTCTGGAACAAAAAAAAAGAAAATAGGAGATGAATTTTATCCGTTTACACCAAACAGAAACTTTTACTATTTAACGGGAATAGATGAGCCTGATATAGTTTTTATTTGTGTAAAGCATGATGGTAATATTATAGAAAGGCTTTTTATAAAACGTTATGATGAGGTAAAAGCAAAATGGACAGGAGAAACAATATCTCCCGAAAAAGCGAAGGAAATAAGCGATATTGAGGATATACTCTATGTTGATGAGTTATATGAGGAACTGTCAAATCTGATATTTAACAACAGACTTCATTATGCTTATTTGGACCTTGAAAACAGAGATTTCACTATGTCCGATAATGAAATAATGTTTGCTGAAAAAATAAAAGGAAATTATCCATATCTTGAAATCAAAAATTTACATTTTGAACTTGACTCTGTCAGACAGATAAAAGAAAAATACGAGATCCAAAGGATAAAAAAAGCAATTGAAATTACCGATATGGGTTTAAAGGCTGTAATGAAGTCTTTGAAAAATTGTGAGTATGAATATGAAGCTGAAGCAGAATTTGACTATGTTCTTAAGAAAAACGGAATTAAAGATTTTGCATTTAAAACTATAGCAGCTTCGGGAGAAAATGCTACTGTCCTACATTACAGCGAAAACAATTCAAAGATCAATAAAGGAGATCTTGTTCTTTTCGACCTCGGAGCACAGTTTGAATATTATAATGCCGATATAACAAGGACCTATCCTGCAAACGGCATTTTTACGGATAAACAGAAAATGGTTTATAATATTGTTCTTGAGGGTCAACAACTTGTTATTGACTCTATAAAGCCGGGGAAACCATTTAAGCATTTGAATGAGCAACTAAAAAAGTACTATGCAGGAGAATTAAAAAAAATAGGACTTATCCAAACAGAAGAAGATGTGTCAAAATATTATTATCATGGAGTAAGCCACATGTTAGGTCTTGAAACCCATGATGTTGGAAGACATAACGAGGGTGATTTAAAACCCGGGTATGTAATGACTGTTGAACCCGGACTTTATATTCCCGAGTGGAAAATCGGAATAAGAATCGAAGATGATGTTTATGTTACACAAAACGGCTGCGAAGTGCTTTCAAAGGATATAATAAAGACTTGCGACGAAATTGAGGAATTTATGAATGCTTAAAAAAGAAACCGATATGTTCCCATCGGTTAGGCAATTGCTTGAAAACAATGGTTACAATGTAAATGCAGAAGTTGAAAAATGTGATATCATTGCTACAAGGAATGAAGAAATTCTTGTTTGTGAAATGAAACTCAGCTTTAATATGTCTCTTTTATATCAGCTTATTGACAGAAAATCTATTACAAGCAATGTATATGCTGTAATTCCGAGGCCTAAAAGCTATAAAGCCAAGAAAACAAGGTATATGCTTGATATATTGAAACAGCTTGGATTTGGCTTGATCACTGTATCCGATTCGGATATTATGATAGCTGAAGTAATTCTTACTCCCGATTCTAATATGAAAAATACCGCAAGAGGTAAAAAAACAAAAAAAAGAATTATCAACCAGATAGAGGGAAGAAACTGTGATACAAATATTGCAGGCAGTGTAGGTAAAAAGATTGTAACAGCCTACAGAGAAGCATCAATAAATGCAATGTGTATTGCAGAAGCAAATGGCATGGTGCAAACAAAGCAATGTGATCCTGTCACAAAAAAAGCTCTCCAAACGAATTATTACGGCTTTTTCCTAAGAATACAAAGAGGATGTTATTCTCTGACGCAAAAGGGTAAGGATTATTTAAACGGGGAAGAATTCAAAGATGTTATCTCATTTTACAGAGACAAAGCAAAATAGTTTGACAAAAAGCCTTCTTGACGGAGGCTTTTGCTATTGAAAACGCTAATTAATCATTGATTTCTTTGGCAAAAAAATAAAAAAATTGTAAACTTTTATACGGAAATATTGAAAATAAAAGCATTAAATGTTAAAATACAAACATTATGAAAAATATTAGAGGGTTTTTTATGAATAAAAAAATATTTTTTGCTTTTATTACTGTAATACTTATTATTACGGTAATTTCTTCTTGTAAAAGTCAAAACGAAAATGTTGAAAAGAATTCATCAAATGTCATTGCTTTTGAGCCTGCAAGTGAAATAATAGACGGCAGAAAAAATATATATGTTGTGCTGAAGGTTCTTAACAGTCAGTATTGGCAAAC
>AUXO017702441.1_pt1 | contig 13052 bp, 11 predicted proteins | sample 768731 | NCBI WGS metagenome assembly AUXO01 (sample SAMN02715735, study PRJNA202380) | gut metagenome | biome: sheep rumen | host: Ovis aries | place: New Zealand: Palmerston North
AAACTTCGCTCCAATAGGCCTTGTCGGGTAAGGCCGCAGCACAGTCACATCATATTCCTTCGCCAACTCATGAGCTAAATCATAGTTAAGGAAGGCTGATGTCACCTGTTCGGGAGGAAATACAGCTGAGACTATGAATATCTGCTTTCGCATCTATGCACTCATTAATATTTTAATCTACGACTTCTCGAATTGGAAACTCAAAATTAGATTGGCTATCATTTTCACTTCATCTAAAGCTAATTCATAATATAGAGGCAACCGTACTAAAGTATCTCCATATCGGTCACAATTTGGTAATTCACGGCCATCATGCTTATCGTGATAATATGTACTAGAATGAAGTGGCAAATAATGGAAGGTAGGCATTATTCCATTTTCTTTCAGATAATTCATAAACGCCGTACGATAATCAAGTGAAGGGCAGAGAACATAATACATGTGGGCATTATTTGTAGCATATCCTGGTAGCTCTGGTATTACAATGCCATTCTTTAAATTGCCTCTTAGTATCTCATCATACGTCTTCCAAATAGCCAGACGCTTTCCCTGAATATCATCCATCTGTTCCAACTGAGCCAAAAGATAAGCAGCATTAAATTCTGAGGGGAGGAAAGAGCTACCCATATCACACCAACCATACTTATTCACCATACCACGATAAAACTCAGCACGATTAGTACCTTTCTCCCAAATAATCTCTGCACGCCGAATGAATCGCTCATCATTCACTACCAACATGCCCCCCTCTCCACTACTTATATTCTTTGTTTCGTGGAAAGAGAATGCCCCGAGATGCCCAATTCCACCAAGAGGTTTTCCCTTATAGTAAGAATCAATGCTATGCGCAGCATCCTCTACTACTAAAATGCCACGTTCATTGGCGAACTCCATAATAGCGTCCATATCACACGCGACACCTGCATAATGAACAAGGGCTATTACCTTTGTTCTGTCAGTAACAAGTGGCCTAATTTCATCCAGCGTAATATTGGGATTTGCACTACCGCTGTCAGCAAATACCACCTTAGCACCTTCGCGAAGGAAAGCCAAAGCAGTTGAGACAAACGTATAAGAGGGTACAATCACTTCATCACCTGAATTCAGGTCACAAAGCATAGCACACATTTCCAATGCATCTGTGCCTGATGTACAGAGCAATACTTTCTTAAAACCATATTTTTCTTCAAAGAACTTATGACATTTCTTTGTAAAATCGCCATTGCCAGACATTGTAGTTGAATGGCAAACTTGGCCGATGTATTTTAGCTCTCTTCCAGAACAATACGGTTTGTTAAATGGTATCATTGTTTTCATTTCCTAATTTGATTAAAAATTTATTATAACTTTTGCTGTCATATCGAGATAAAGCGTAATTTCTACATTTAGTAATAATTACGTTTGTTTTTTTGTGTGTCTTAATTATCACATCGTAAAGTTTCTCTATGCTTCTTGGTTCTACAAATATACCAACTTCATTACTTGCGACAAATGGCATACCTGAAATATTGAAACAAAGTAACGGTGTCCCGCAAGCTAATGCATCTAAACATGCATTAGGCATTGTATCTTGTAAACTTGGAAAGACAAACAAATCACCTAACGAAAAATATTCAGCCAGTAAATTTTGATCTTTTATGAAACCAACAGGAATATAATTGCCGGGTAATTCTTCCGTTTTGCTATTATTATAACCAACATGAACAAAACAATATCTTGTATCGTCTACAAATTTTCTTGCTAATTCGATGAAGTAACGTCCTCCTTTTCTGTCATTTTCTTCTCCATAATAGGGTACAACGCAGGTTATTATTATCTTATCATCTTTTATACCAAGACTCTCTCGCAACTTATTTGTCTCACGGGGATAATATATATCCATGTCTATAGCCTCGTCAAGTACGCAAAGTCTTAAGCTTTTATTATTTTTAAAAAGTGGAGAAGCTAAAGCTTGATCTACTACAAATTTTGGTCCAACAAAAACTGCATTATCCAGAATAGCATAAGCACTCATTTTCATTGAAAATACTTTAGCAGAACCATCAAGCAGATAACTCGCAGGATATTTATTTTTATTCGGGCATTTTCCACAGCCTTGCAAATAGCGCGTGCAATTATAAGTATATGCACATTTGCCAGTAAAAGCATATTCGTCTATCATTAGGTGAACTAATCTTATATGGTTGTCCGAAACATATTTATAGAGATACCTCTCATTGATATAATACCCATGAATACATACTATATATATCGTATCGATATTTAAAGAATCAAACAAATGCAAAAGTTTAACTGTTACGCTTGTGGAGTAAAAACCTTGCTTGCCTGTTAACCTACAAAAAAAAGCATGCAATTTTAAAGTTAAAGGATTTTCTATTCTATACAAATCCCTGCCATTTTCTTTATGACCTCTACCGAAACAAAATATAGAATTATATCCAGCCCTTTTTAAAGCGTTATGGAGATTTATAGCAATATTACCAGTACTTCCGGCATCCCCATTATTCAATATCGCAACATTTTTCATTTTCCACAAAACATTAGTGATAGTATCCTATTTTTAGAGAAAAGACATGAAAGGTAGATGCAAAATAGGGTTATACATACAAACAACAAAACAACGTACCAATAGTACGACGAGATGTGCAAATTGTTTGATATCGTTCCTGGGAAAACAATTAAAGTATACGGGACATATTCTAACATGACCCGATGAAGTAGATAAATACACAATGTGTTCGTACCAACAAAAGTCATGGGACCATTCCAAAAAGAGAGAATACGCGATGACAATATAAATAGTGACATTGAAATAAAAAGAGGGACGACTCTCAAATAGAGAGATAAACTATTCAGCGGAAAATATGAAGGAATATCCTTATCAAATGTAATAGCTAAGAAACATGCTCCTATTACACATACAATCAATGCATACAAATTAAGATGTTTTAAGATAACCCAATACTTTCTCATATATGAACCTGTAAAATAAAAAATAAAATGGAAAGCAATCAAGTCAAAACTTAATAGGCTTTTCAATTTAATTGAAAATGCAGAAAGAATAATAAAGAGCAATCCTATTACCCATAGCTTTCTTCTCCCAATACTAGCTATTATATACTGACAAACAGATAATACATACAAAACCCAAAGAAACCATAATCCTTTCAAGGGATATAAGAAATAATCACAGAAAGAGCCCTCTTTTAAAGTGCAGGCCATCAAAAATGTTCCCCCAAAATAAGGAATTAGCAACTGAAGACTCTTTCGTTGCAGCCAATATAAATCATAATTTGTTTTATAACTTACAAATCCGCTCAGAAGCATAAAGAGAGGCATGTGAAAAGAATAAATTGTTCTGAAAAAAACATCATTTTCATACGCTAAATTAGTATATTGAAGACAATGGCCTAATACTACTAATAGTATTAGAATACATCTCAAATTGTCTATAAATAATATTCTTCCCATTTTCAATAAAAGCAAATAAATCTAATATTTCTTTTTTCCAAACAATATCATCTTCTATGGTATATTTATATACTCCCCCAATTTATAATCCCATGCCTCCGGAATAAAGGGTACAAAACCAGAATTGTGAAAGAAAGTATATTCACCAAAATAGATTTCACCGTTTATTTCATAAAGGTCAATCCTCACATGAGGCAATTTTTGCGACAGTCTTTTTGCTATTTTAACCATATCCGCCCATCGTTCTGGTTTCTTTATCATCTTCTGCGAATGAGGAAAACCCTGTTCAAATGGCAAATGGTTGAAATCCATGTCAAAATAATCAAATCGCGTATCAGTAGATCTATCAGTAGCAATAAACATTAGTTTGGGTTCACCATTAAAACAGAAAAATTTGTAATCAACAAGGTCTTGCGATGCCTTAGAAAGGGATGTTGAATCCTCCATGTATTTTTCGGCAATAATACGCCTTGGAACATTTTTATAGGGCCATTCTCTATCGGCTAAATAATAATCTCTTTTTAAACTATTATGTAATTTTTTTATGGCAGAATTTTTATCCAATTTTGATTTGTCGCGACAGATTACGAGTCCCCCGCTATCATGTGTGCATTTCAATACAAATTGGTCTGGCAATTTGTCCCATTCAATTTCTTCAGGAGTGTCCCAAACGCCTATTGTTGGTATAATATACTTTTCCCCTATAATATTTGCTACATATTTTTTCACTGCACATTTATCCACCATCACAGTATATTCTGGCTTACGATTATACAACTTTAACCATTGAAGTTTTTCGTTAAATGATTTTGGATGATCAATATCCAAAGGTTTATCAAAGACTCTTCTATACAATAATTTTAGGTAAATCCTATCTGGAATAAATTTATCAATTCGAAGTTCTTTCATTGTTCGCAAGAAAATGCGACACGCTTGTTTCTTTAGTCCCATATTTAAACGTTTATTGTAATCCAATCTTCACAAACAAAATCTTTCCCCCAATTTGGCGCAACGACTATTTTATCTTTGTTACTATTTAGCCATGCTCCCCACCAGGAAAAGCTACTATTAGCTATGATATTGTGCTTACATTGACTCATCAAGAACATATCTTTATAACTATCTTTTCCCGTATTAAAAGTAATCGTTTCATAATTAACACCTGCTTTTTCGACAATATTAATAGCCGATTCAATGTCATCACTAAACACATAGAACTTAGGGTTTGAAATTTTTGAAGAAATATAGCTAATTGCTTGACTATAATATTCCCAATCTACAACTTTCATATTATATTTAAGATAATCACCTCGACGGACATGAATAGAGACTGAAGTATGGGGATTATTATAACTTAACTTTTTCCCAAAATCTAAATTTCGCTTATCTATATCTTTAAAAATGAAAATTTGTCTGATCAACTCCTCAACATCTTTGAAATACTTTTCTGATTGCCAAAAGCCATGCATATAATGAATAGATGATACTTTAAAGAAATCTTGATAGCCAGAATGCACTGTGTCCCGACATATCATTTCACGCCAATTGAACATTAGAGATAATTTTATAAGCAATTTACTTAAAAAACTACTATAAAAGTTATTTTCACTTATTGCAAAGACCGTTGTAAGTTCAAAACCGTTATGCATTAATTGCTTCTTATCATTTTTGTAAATAGAGATATCAGGTACGACATCATCTCCATGATTTTTTCTTGAAATATAATAAGCATATTGGAACATTTGATTACCTAATCCTCCAAAAATATCAACATGTTGCATATCTTGAATTACTTTAAACTCTTCCACCAGTAATAACAGACGTAAATATCGGCACATATTTACGCAGTATACTAAATAGGAATAAACACGATGTAACTATAACAACTGGACACAAAAAATAAACTAATAGTGCCGTTAGTTCATTTTCGGGGCGAATGATGCTAATTAAAAATTTTTTAAAGAATAGAATTGGAAGCAAATGGGACAAATATATGAACATCGTACTTTTTGATAAAAACATATTAGAATGCCCACCACCTTTAAGATACGAATATGCAATACCAAATACAACGAAAACACCTATAGAAATACATAGCTTATGCAAATATGGTGAATATGTAGTATCTTGAAAAAGCAACGCAACTATTAGTACTATAATGTACATCACAAACAGCCCTTTTTTAAGCAAATATTCAGACAGCATCACGAAGTTAACTCTATTCAGGCTAAAATAAGCACCTAATGAGAATAAGAAAAAAGATGTTGCATTTAAACCAATAACATCGGGTTCAATATCTAAAAACCAAAGTAGCCAAAGAACGATAATACCGAAAAGCCTTGAAAACTTTATATACATATATACTAACGGTGATGCTATCACAACTATCATCAAGTCTCTTAGAAACCATAACTGACTACTTGCGGGATAACCCGTACCAGAATCGTTCCAAAAAATCAAAAGCCATTCCTTAAATGTATAGTCAGAAACATTAGCACTAGTACCTGAAAAGATAGAAGGCATTAAATGTTGTCCAAACATAAAGAACAATGCAGAGAACATATTCCATATAATATATGGTACCAATAAAGAATTCATCCTCTTTCTCAATTTAGCAAAGTAAATTTCTCTTGTATAATCTTGTACTTTATAGAAAAATAGGAATCCTGACAGGATATAAAAAACAGGAACAGCGACACTTGTTATTTCGCCCGTTACATAAACTACATTAGAAAAAACATTGTAACTTGAGAAGTCAATCACAGTCTTGCCACCATCAATTATTACCTTGACAAAATAGCCATGAATTACAGCCACAAGAAAAGCCATCGGAAAACGAACAAAAGAGATCGTTTCAGATAGCAAATCATCACTTGTATTTGTCACAATGGCCTTCTTATCAGCATCAATAGACATTTCACTGTTTTGCGAGAAAACTAACGGATTATTTTTTGACACATTTCCAATCATAAAGCACTTAAATATGTAAACGCAAAGAATTTAAGCTATTAACTGGCTCTTCATTCTTCTTCTATTAACATGAAATTTATTTGAAAACAAGACATAAAAAACAAGATATAATAACATAAATCTTTGAACAGAGACACTGAAATTAACAATAGATATATCAAGCATACAAACAGGAAAACTCGTTAATGTGAAAATAAAATAGAGAAATAGAATTTTCCTTCCCTTTATAGCCTTATTCATTAAAGCTATTATATATCCACAGAACAAGGCTTGTATAAAAAAAACAACGATCCCTCCTGCCCATAAAGCTTCTAATGAGGTTGAAATTCCTACATTTGCGACTTCAGAATACTGCGCATTGTCTATATTGGCAGCCAATCTTCCTGGAAGCCCAGCCATCGTTCCATCCATTGATCCAGGCTGAGGTTTACTTGGATAAATAAATCTTGGCAATAATGCAAACAGGGTTGACGTATACACTTGCATCCCCCCAGATCCTATTCCGCTATATAAGATTAAATAGGAAGACGAATGCACAGAGTTTGTCTTATTTAACACTTCCCAAACTATATCTCCAGAATCCTTATTTCGCGCCTTCATAATATCTGATGCATTATAACTATCACCAGTTTTTCTTAACACACTAATTGCTGGCAAAATCGACAATGAAAATATACTTAGACCAATTACAATCGCCACTATTCTTTTATTCTTTTGTTGTAATCCCAAATACAATACTAAAATAATAATTGCAAATAAATGAATACGACTGCCACTAAAAACTATTATCACAAAATTAACAACTAGTAATACAAATATAATTGAAATTTGATTCTTTGGAACAATTTTTTGATAAAAGAAAAGTATAGATATTAGTACATAAACAGCAACACCTCTAAAAAAAGAAACTGTTCCTAAAAAAACATTTTCATCGTATTTCTCAACACTGTTATTTTCGGTATAACTATCAGTATTTCCTAAACCCATCAGTATCACCACAAACATTACAATGATACTAACATTTGTTAGCATCTTGAGAAATCTATGATTATATTGATAATCTTGTTTTACGAACAAATTATCGAACATTGATTTCTTTTTGCTAAAAAAAATTGCTGTTAGATAAGTGATAAAGAGAAAAAAGAAATTAATGGAACAGCATAGTAAATAGAAATCGAAACTAACCTCGATAGTTGTTTGATAAGTTGGAAGTAAAGATAATAAATATGGAGCAACATTCCATCCAAAAAAGGAAATACCCAAAAATATTTTTAACAATAGATGGATATAACTATCTCTTATTATCTTTAGGACAATGAAAGTATCAATAAGAAATAGTGAAAAAGAAAGAATTTCAAACATAATATCACAACCTATTTTTTAATAAAGCAATAAATTTATTCAGCGCAATAAGGGCTGTTTGTTTTTCTTCTTTCCTCATAAATAAAATGTTCATACTAAAAATGACAGCAGCACTGACTATTGATACAAAACAGAATTTTGGAAGACCTTCAACAATTCTCAAACTCAAAAATGAAGTTATCATTATAGCAGTAAATGAGGTTACAAAACAAGGAATAAGCACAGATTGAGCAAAATCTCGTAGAGTCAACCCACAATATTTGAAACAATAATACACTTTAACCACACTTACAAAAATAACCATGAAAGATATAGCTATTATAAAGTGCCAATAAGGCGGTAAACCCATAGCATAGGCTACTGACAAGAATACGATAGGAAGCAAATTAAAAGCAAACGAGAATATGCTATACTCCTTGATTTTACCAACTGCTGCTAATGACTTGTCCAATGTGGTAGTTAATTGCTCTAAAAGACACCGTAATAATTGTAATCTTACAAAGATTATAGTCCATTTTGGAATCTTCCCTAACCAAATTTCTAATACAAACTGCGTTTCTATCAAAATAGGAATTGCTAAAATAGACAATAGGATAAATGCATATTTACATCCTGCATAAGAATATGACATCATAAGTTTTAAATCATTACATCCTGACTTATATATTATTGGATTCAAGGCTCTAAGCATACCTGCCGAAAGAACCAACAACATTCCCTGGAATTGGTTAGCAATTCCTGCAACAGCATTTAGAGTCGTGCCAAAGAAATGATTCAATACAATAGTATTGCCATAATTCCCAACAACATTTGATGAGGTTCCTAAAAAACTCAAGCCAGCGAAAGAAAGCATCTCTTTTGCTATTCTATTATCATAGTATTTCTTTAAACTCAAATGGCATTCAGAATATTTATACAAACACCAGATTTTCATCATGGCATAAGTTGCAATAGGTACAATCATCATGAGAATGCCATATAATATTAACTTATCAAATGAAGTATTAACAATCGCTAAGGCAATTGCTAATTTCAAAAAGATATCGATAATACCAATAATTGAATATGTGAGCATATCCTCATGAGCATTGATAGAGGCATCATAGGGTACTGTAATCACATTAAAAAATGTACTTATTATGAGGCATAAATATATAATCTTTGCTGCATAGATTCTGCTTGGCAATATATTTAATATTCCATTAAACAAGAACAACGACATAACCATTAATACAAAAACTATCAATAACGCAATAATAATATGGAAAACAACTCCTATATTAAAAATCTGAAGTTGAGTTTTTTGATCACCTCTTCCTTGAGCGGTGTTTAAAAACCGCTGTATAGTATTAGCCATCGACGTGTTTAAGAAACTAAGCATCGATATAGCTCCACCTACAACATCATAAATACCAAAATCTTCTGCTCCCAATGTTTGTAGGACTATACGTGTCACGTAAAGCATAACAAACATTGAGACCAAAGTCTTTATGTAAAGATAACTTGTATTTTTTACTACTCGCGAAGCTACTCTCATAACGATTTATATCTGAACATGCTTAGGTCTCATCGCTTCACCATTTGTAATCAATATTGTTTAAGCAAACTTACAGTCAGACCTGTAATGAATTTATTAGCTTTGATAATTAATACACTCAATAAGAAATTTAAGAAAAAATAGAGCAAAAGAGTTATCACATTATTACCTGATCTAATATATTCTTGCAACAATAATAAACTAAAACAATTTGCAACATAAATTTCCAAGGAATAATTACCGAAAGTATCAAAAACAACTAGCCTATTTTTACTAATTATAAGTAGAAAAGTCAAAACGAAGAGAGAGAGTAAAGATAACAGTAATACCAAGGTCGTCTTTCCCATATAAACCATTATCAACGCCATCACCATAGACAGATAAAAGTATTTAGCATTTAGATTCTCTTTATGCTGATACATAAAAATACCTAGACAAAAATTTGGGATTCTTGCAACAAATGTAATGTGATACCATTTTAGAAACATATAACCATTTTCTGTCTTTGTTAAGAAAAAATAGAAAAAGACACAAAGAAACACTATTATTATACCGTATACATCTGTATGTTTCAAGTATAAAAATAGTGAAATATTCCTGGCACATTATTAGGGGTCACGCATTCCAGATGATATAATAATATCATTACAATTGAAATTCCATAAAAAAAAGATTTACGGGATTCAATACCTTCTACCAAAGGGAACTTCATATTATTTAAAGATACCTAATTTATAACTTTCTGCAATTTCCGTCCTGTATTTATAAAGTCCATAAAAATTGCGCAACTTAATTACAAAACTCCTTGAAATTACATTTCCTATAAACATAGCCATAAAATGATATATCTTTTCTTCACATGTTTTCTTATAATGATATTTAGACTGAACTCTTGGTATCGCTATAGACAACGAATTGTACAAAGCAATGTCTTCCGCCTTTATAACATTATCCCATATCATCTTATGCCTAAGTATTCGCCACATCTCATAATAAGGACTTTGAGGATCCTTGCTATGTGATATTGAAGTCTCAACAAGTCTATATTTCAGTAAAGGCTCTTTGATATTGCTAAACTTCCCATAATATCTCATTCTACTCCATAACAAATCGTCCTGAGAATCTATTGTTTCCGGGTAACCTCCACATTCCCTATATGCGTCATTTTTAAAAATAGCTCCCGAATGAAAAATAGAAAGAACACCACCTCGTAGTATCCGATCATCAGTAAAAGGAAATGTTTGACCTAAATACTTACCATTTTCATTTATATAAAAAACTGGAGATGAGAGAAGTACACATTCGGGATGAGACTCCATATATTCATACTGTTTCTGAAATCTTTCTGGTAAGCAAATGTCATCAGCATCCATTCTAACAATGTACTTGGCTGAAACTTTTTCACATGCTAAATTCAACGCTTTTCCAAGGCCAGTATTCTCATGGTAGAAATACCGAATTCTTTCGTCTTTGTATGATTTAATAATGTTTTCACTATCATCAGTAGAACCGTCATTCCAAATAATGAACTCAAATTCTCTGAAAGATTGAGTAAGTACACTATCAACAGCTTCTTTCAGATATCTTGCGCCATTATATACACTCATAACAACAGACAATTTGCAAATCATATGTAAATCCTTTTTACTTACTTTAAATGCTCGAAAAAGTAGACATGCCTTATTAAGCCTTTATGCATTACCATATCTTATGAAAAACACAGGCCTACTTATGCATTGAATCTTACAATTACTTTAGTTATCACTTAACAATACCTTTCTCCAAGTATTCTGCAAGATTTGTGCGAACTTTTTCTGCAGCACCCTCACTTGCAACTTTAGCCATATCAGAGTCTACCATAAGATTCACCAGTTCCTCGAAGGTTGTCTTGTTAGGATTCCATTTCAACTTAGCTTTAGCCTTAGTGGGATCGCCCCACAAGTTTACTACGTCAGTAGGACGATAGAAATCGGGGCTTACCTCAATCAGAGCCTTTCCGGTCTCCTTATCAATGCCCTTCTCGTCCTCACCATCACCCTGGAACTCTAGTTCAATACCTACACGTTTAAAAGCATAGTAACAAAACTCACGGACAGAATGCTGTACACCTGTGGCAATCACAAAGTCTTCTGGCTTATCCTGCTGAAGGATTAACCACATACATTCTACATAGTCTTTGGCATAGCCCCAGTCACGGAGAGAGCCAAGATTTCCAAGGAACAACTTATCCTGTTTCCCCTGTTTAATTCTAGCTGCAGCCAGCGTAATCTTACGAGTGACAAAAGTTTCACCACGACGCTCTGATTCATGGTTGAAAAGAATACCAGAGCAGCAGAACATGTTATAGGCCTCACGGTACTCCTTGACTATCCAAAAGCCATACTGCTTTGCAACTGCGTATGGGCTATAGGGATGAAAAGGAGTATTCTCATTCTGAGGAACCTCTTCGACCTTGCCATAAAGTTCAGAAGTACTAGCCTGATAGATACGACAAGTATCGGTCATACCCAATTGCCTAACAGCCTCCAAAATGCGAAGAACACCCACGGCATCTACGTCTGCAGTAAACTCAGGCGAGTCGAAACTAACCTGCACATGGCTCTGTGCTGCAAGGTTATATATCTCGTCGGGACGCACCTTGCCAATAACACCAAGAACAGACATGGAGTCACCAAGATCGGCATAATGTAGGTGGAAATGGGGTGCGCCTTCTAAGTGAGCGATACGTTCGCGGAAATCAACAGACGATCGCCGGATAGTTCCATGAACGTCATATCCTTTTTCTAACAAAAATTCGGCCAAGTATGAACCATCTTGACCAGTAACACCAGTAATTAATGCTGTTTTCATAAATTTCACGTTGTCCATTTTATGTATTATCGGCTTCGTCTCTGCAATAAGCAAGCTTGCTGCACCCGACTTATACGATAATTTACATTTAGTTTTGTAATGAATGTTTATACCACTCGAAAAGTTTCTGAACTCCCTCCTCAATTTCTACTTTATGTTTCCAACCGAGGGAGTGAAGTTTCGACACATCAATGAGTTTACGCATTGTGCCATCAGGTTTGGAAGAGTCAAATTCTATCCTTCCCTCGAAGCCAACTGCTTTGATGATGATTTTACTTAATTCCAATATGGTTAACTCCTCGCCCGTACCAACATTGATGTGGCAATTGCGTATTTCTCCAAGTGATGGAATTGCTCCACCACGCCCTGTACTGTGATTGCGGTCAACAGCACCATCTGTGCTGGCTCCATAGTGCACGCTAGAGTACTTCTCAATGCCTATCACATCCTTGAAGTCAACATTTAGCAGCACATGAACTGAGGCATCTGCCATGTCTTCGCTCCACAAGAATTCACGTAACGGCTTACCTGTGCCCCATAACACTACTTTATTATCATAGATACCGTACTTACCCAGAACATTCAGAATATCTTCATGGGAATCCATGCCGGTAACTCCCTCTACAGGACGTTTGTTCAGATCAATGGCTATCTTGTCCCACTCACCATCATGGATGAGTTTAGCGAGATACACCTTGCGCATCATGGCTGGCATGACATGACTATTCTCCAAATGGAAATTGTCATTGGGGCCATAGAGGTTGGTAGGCATTACGGCAATATAGTTCGTGCCATATTGCAAGTTGTACGACTCGCACATCTTCAGACCGGCAATCTTGGCAATGGCATACTCCTCGTTGGT
>AUXO013124881.1_pt1 | contig 13051 bp, 10 predicted proteins | sample 768731 | NCBI WGS metagenome assembly AUXO01 (sample SAMN02715735, study PRJNA202380) | gut metagenome | biome: sheep rumen | host: Ovis aries | place: New Zealand: Palmerston North
CCTACAACTACATGAACATCGCCTCTAGCGATTCTTATATATTCATCGTATTTTTGAGTATCTGTGAGTCCAGAATGTAACAATGCTACTTGATCACCAAAAGCCGCCTTAAATCTCGATACTAATCTATCGGTCAGTGAAATTTCCGGGACCAGTACTATAGAATCTAAACCATTTTTGAGTTTTTGATTAACTAATTGAAGATAAACTTCAGTTTTACCAGATCCAGTTATACCATATATTAAATAACGTTTATTATCTCCTGTTAATATCGTTTTATAAGCTTTTTCCTGCTCTTCATTTAGTTCTTGTAAGCCTAATTCTGAAGCTTCAATTGAAGGTAATCTCAATTTTTCTAACTCGATTAATTTAACTATACCTTTATGGATTAATTTCTCTAAAGCTATAGGAGAAGTAATCTCGCTTTTCATTAGACCATTCTTGCTATTTTTTAATTTATCTAATAACTTTATTTCATTTCGATCTAAAATTTCATTAGATTGAATTTCTCTAACGACGTTATAGCGAGATTCATAAGATCTTTTAGGCTTAGATAAGGAAGAAGTGTTAGGTCTTAAAGAAGGGGGAAGCATAACCTTTAATACATCGATTAAAGGCACGCAATAATAATCGGTCATCTTATAAGCTAGAGATAACAATTCATCGTTTAAGACCGGCTCTGAATCCAATACTTTATTTATATATTTAATAGTGAATCCAGTCTTTAGAGAATACTCCTCTAAAGATAAATCAATTACTTGAGGATTACTGACGACAAATCCTATCAATTCTTGTCGCCCAAAATTGACGTAGACACGTTCGCCTTTTTTAATTTCAACATCTACTTTACAAGCATAAGAAAAAGGTCTATTTATTCCTTTAGCACTATGTTCTATAACTACTTGTATTAATTGAAACATTAAAAAAACCTCTATATGTATTATAGAGGATTACGCGTTATTTTGAGCGATTTCTTTGTTAATGATCTCTTTAATTTCATCAGCAGCACGCTGAACAATATCATTTAAAACAATATATTTATAATTACTTCTTTCGCCTAGTTCAGATTTAGCTTTACTCAATCTCGCTTTGATAACTTCATCAGATTCAGTTCTTCTCTTTCTGATTCTTCTTTCCAAAGCAGCCATTGAAGGAGGAATCAAGAATATTGAGACGATATCATCGTTATTTTTCTTGCATGTAGCTAAAACTTGCTTGGCACCTTGAACTTCAATCTCGAGCAAGACGTTCTTACCTTGCTCTCTAAGTTCATCTACATAAGCTTTTGGCGTACCATATTTATTACCGACAAAGGAAGCGTGTTCCAATAAATCTCCATTAGCTACGTGTTGCTCAAATTCTTCATCAGACACGAAGAAATAATCAACTCCGTTTTTTTCCAAAGGTCTAGCTTTTCGAGTAGTCATAGAAATTGAGTACGCTAAATCTAAAGATTTATCTTCCATGATTACGCGTCTTACGGCGCCTTTACCAACTCCCGAAGGGCCAGAAATGATAATTAAAAGACCTTTTTTCATATAGAGAACCCACTTTCTGATACTTAATCTATCTTAATTGAAATATATTAAATAATCAATTATTTTCAGTATCTTTATTTTTATTTTTTTCAAGTCTTTTTTGCTTAATCTGTTTAACAAGACTATGTTGGAATTTTCCTTCAAAAATACCATTACAGATAAAGGAAGCGATCAAGACGATATAATAATTCAATAATCTCCAAATCAATGTAACTGCAGAAGCGTGGCCTGCAATGGCTGCGTCAAACATCGATCCCCCTAACAAAGATACCAAAACAATCTTGAAGGCGTATTCAATTCCACCAGTTCCGCCAGGAGTAGGAACCCAAACTGACGCTGACAAAGCAAATACGGTACCTAAAGTGACAAGCATAAAATCATTCCAGCCAACTTGAATGCCAATAGATTTTAAAATGAAGAAAGGTAAAGAATAAGAACAGAGGTAAGAGAAGAATTTGATTACAACTGAAAAGAAAACAGTCTTTCTGTGTTTCCACATTTCTTTGATTACTTTTTGAACGTTGTCGCAATAATCTCTAAAATCCTCAATTTTATTACCTAAGAATTTATTAATCCATTTAATCTTACATAACAATTGCATGCATTTTACTAGGAAATTAGCTAATTTCTTTGATGCACCTAAAGAGATGACAAATCCTAAGAAAGCAAAATTAAAACCATATCCAATAAAACATACATATTTAAACCAATTCATGCTAGGGTCAATGTTATTGACATAGCGAGGGTAATATATTAAAGATACGGCGTAGAAGATATTTACCGCTATTAAGAAAACTATGAAGTTACCTAAGACAATACCGGTAGCTTTACTAGTAGTATCGCCGTTTTTATGAATGGAATAAACTTGGAAAGGTTGACCTCCAACAGAGAAAGGAGTGATACCATTGTAGAAATGTTCACTCGCGCCAATTAAATACAAATCGCTAAATTTAGATTTAGTCCCTAATCTCTTGCCAATTAAGCATAAAGATAGAGGATATGTAGCAAAGTGAACAATTAAAACAATAAAAGCTACAATTAGCCAAACATAGTTGGTTCCTTTAGTAATATTGGTGAAAGCATCACCAATTTGTTGAATTTCCCCTAAAGACAAAAACAAAGTGACGACTAAAATAGTCATCGCCACTAAAAATATAATATAGGAAATTGTCTTAGTTCTATTTTTCTTCGAATTAGGATCCTCTACTTCTTTAGTAACAACTAGAGTATCGACAACATCTTGTTTATCAGAACTATCTTTTCCTTTTAGTTCTTCTTGAGGAACTTCTTTATTATTATCATCCATATAGATCCATTTAAAGATTAAATCAAAAATACACTATAGTCAAATGCAAAATAATTTAATTATATATACTTATTAATATAGAGGAGTTTTATCAATTTCTGCGTCGATGGTAGGTAAAGCATTGTTATCATTAGAGACATTTTTATTGAGTTCTGCACACTTTTTACGATACTCAGAAGGGGAGATTCCCATAATCTTTCTAAAGGATATAGCAAAGTAATTAGGATCTCCAATTCCTACATTTTTGGCAATATCTGTAATTTGTTTATTCGTAGTAGATAATAGATTACAAGCGGTCGCAATTCTATGTTTCATTAAATATTGAATCGGAGATTCATTGACGTACTTCTTAAATAATTTACATAACTCAGATTTAGATAATAAAGAATTTCTAACTATATCATCTAAAGAAACTTCTTTCATGTAATTTTCTTTAATAAATCTAATAGAAGATTTAACTAAGAGTATTTTTGAAGAAAAAGTATTACCTAAGACATCAGATTTAGGTATGTTTTTATATAAAAGATACCAGGCATCAGTGATCATAATCTTAATGCCTAATTCATATCCATCTTTCTTAGATTCGTTGAATTTAACAGCGTTAGTAAAAGCGTTTATGAATCTCTTGCCCCAGTTAGTCGGATCAGAATCATTTTTAATATAGTAAAAAGAATGGTCACCATTAATTATAGGTAAGACATAAAGTCGTTCTATATCTGAACCGTGATATCCGTAAATGATAACAGGGTTGAAGATGATAGTTTGAATTTCTGAATCGGGATATTCATCATGCATCACACAATGCAAGATATTAGCATTAACTAAAACAGCATCTCCTTGATATAAGATAATCTTCTCATCGTTAATGGTGATTCCCATATCACCTTTCAAAGCGATTATTACTTCCATATCAGAATGCCAATCCGCGTAGATGTTTCTCATCCCGAAGTATCTATACTTATCGTTAATAAAAGCGACAGGAAAGGCCATGTTAGTATTGGTAATACTCTTATTCTCTAAATCAACGTTTAAATCGTTAGAATAGTTATTTATCATATTACATTCCTTTCTACTGCTATTATAATAATATTAAAAAACAAAAATAATAATATTAAAAGAGCAAAAAATATTATTTTTAATACTTTTTCATATAATTTATTAATATTTGTAAGTTAACAAAAAACATCTAGAATTAACTAGATGTTTCAAATTATTTATTTTTTAGATTTTATTTCAGTTTTAGTAGATTTTTTAGTCTTGTGATTTTCTACATTGACTGTCTTTTTTTCTTTAGTGGTGGCTTTCTTATTTGAAGGTTTTTTAGATTCAACAACTTTTTCTTCAACCTTTTCTTCTACCTCTTCTTTAGCTTCTTCAGCCTTTTCTTCTTGAACAATTTCTTCTTCTTTTTCTTTGACTAATTCTTGCTTAGGTTCTTCTTTAACAGCTTCATTAGCAACCATAGAGGCCAATAATTCTCTTTTAATTGCTTCTTTTTGCTCATCAGTTAAATCTGAAAGAGAAGTGGATTTCTTCTCTTTAGATTCTTTAGCAGCTTCTTTCTGATAATAAGTTACAGTTAAGATGATATTAACAACTAAAAGGACAAATAGAGGAATAACAACTGCACATAAGAAAACAGTAGGTCCTTTAGGATTGGCCATGAAGAAATAAATCATCCCCATGAATCCATTCGCATTAACTAATTCCGCTCTTCTAGAGATATTTGCTAATAGAATGATAGATAAGACTAACAAGAATATAGTAACTACGACATCTAAGCACAATCCGCAGTAGAGAGCGATGCGCTTAGGAGTCCATTCTTTTTTTGAATTTGAAGCTTTTTCTTCCATACTTTTCAACCTTTCGGCAATAAACTAGTTATAATATAGCACCACAAATTAAATTGTTTCAACTTTATTAATTATAGAAACTATTATTTATCGCCTTTTTTGTCCTTTCTTTTTATCTTTATCTTGCGATTGGTCTTGATTAATTACATCAACCTTTTCATCGACAAATTTAGATTCTTCTTCAGTGATATTTCTAGATGAACGCTCTTGAATAGCTACCAAGAAATCATCGACTTTCAAAGGTTCAGCTAGATAGTAACCTTGCGCCAAATCCGCGCCAGCATATTTAACGAAATTTAATTGTTCAGCAGTTTCGATACCTTGAGCGACAACTATTAAATTATTATAGTGACATTCATTGATAACGGATTGATATAAACCTTTAGAAACGTTATCAGACATAGCGTTAATCAAGAACTTTCTAGAGAATTTAACTGTGGTGAAACCTAATTGAGCAATTTCTCTAGGGGACATAATATTGTTCTCGTAATTATCAACAGCCCAGTTAACATGTAGAGATTCAAGTTCTTTAACCCAAATTTGGACGCGTCCTTTTTCTGTCTTCAACGCATCCTCGTTAATTTCTAGAGATAAGAAATTATCAGGGGTTCTATTAATGTTGAGATAATTCTTTAAATGTTTTAACCATTCATTAGAATCTAGCGAGTCGTTAGAAAGGTTAATGGAGAAACCATTGTACGAATACAATCTGAAGATACCTGAACCATATTTATTATACAAACCGACAGCATTCTCATAGTTCAAAGAGTCAAATTTACCCATCTTATTAGCTTTAGATGCCGTTTGAACAACATCAAAAGGAGGGAGCATTTGCTCTCTTAAAGCATCGTAAAGTCTAAGTAGAATTTCACCGTAAGCTAAAGTGCTAGTTCTGATATTAAAAATAGGTTGTATTCTAGACTCGACAACTTTGTTGGAGAAGTTTTCTTCCAAAAGGTTGAGGATGTAATCTTTCTTAGAAGCAGCTCTAGAAATATTTTCACCGCCAATGCACATATAATCATCAGGAAGTTTTCTAACTTGAACTAAGCCTCTAGAAATAGAAGAGAACAAATCAGCAGAGTTAGGAATATTACCAATCAAATTGATTTCAGCATATTTGAAATGACATTGGACATTTAAAGTGGCGATTGAATAAGCTCTAGAGATGGCTTCGTGAATATTTTCAATATAATTGTACATTCTAGTTCTAGGGACATCGTTAAAATAAATGGCTAAAACTCCATCATCATATCTATATATTTTTTCATCTAAACCGATAGAAGTAATTCTTTGAGCGGCTTCTTTAAAGATGTCCGCCAAAATTAATTCACCGTAATCATGGACTAATCGACCTATACCTTCTAGAACAATAAATAACAAACTTCCTTTAGATTTAGAGACCACTAAATTATCAATTTCCGAATTGAAATTATCTCTAGATAACAAGTAGGTTTGAGGATCAAATCTTCTAGTGAGTCTGGATTTCTTAACATCAATATAAGGTTCTAACAACATAGATACCGCTGAATAATTAGTAGTAGCAACAGATAGCTTTCTACGGAGATATTTATTTTTGCCTAAAACAATTGGAGAGTTAGGATCAGCAACTCCAACGTAAGGACAATTGTCACAAGGTTTATCACTATTAAAAAGGAATTTATGGCATTTAATGCCTCCCTCAGGAACATCTCCTAGTAAATCTTTAATACCATCTGAGACGTAAAGCAAATCAAAATTCTTAGGAACAACTTTATATCTTAAACGTCCATCTAGTTTCATGATAGCTTCTACATCAGCATCATTCTGCCTGGATTCATGGCTTCTCATAATATTAGTAATTAAAGCACCTAAAACCATCATTCCCATTTCAACAACGTGAAAATCGACACTAGTTAAAGGAGCGCTTTTATCTCTACTTCCAAAGTAAATCATTCCTAATATCTTATTGTTGAAACCAAAGAAGTAACAATAAAATGAATTTAAATTATATTTATCGAAAAATTCCGCTGCATCAGGAGGTAAATCCTCTCTTCTAGTAGAATAGAAACAATTAGAATTGTCTTTGTATTTAATTAAAGGAGCGATAGTCTTGAAAGTGATACTACTTTCGTGCTCAAAAATATTAAAATCTTTATATGTTTTCTCTTTAAATAAATATAGCGAATCATCTCTAGAGGCAGTAGAGGGTCTAGTTAAAACGCCAAAAACATCAAAGTTATTGAATTCAGCAATTTGTAGACCAGCGTCATCAACAACCTTCATTTCAGAATTGATATCTCTACCTAATTTGTATAATTTACCAATCAAATCATCCAATAAAATCAATTGTTTTCTACGCAAGTCATCAGTAGATTCAATACTGGTGACGCCATATTTTATAGTTTCAGGTAAGAAAATACCATAATTCTTTGTTTTTTCTAGAACCTGATTAGCATCACTAACTAAAGTGCCTTTTAAAGAATAAGGGAAAACTGATGCACCGATCTTACAAGTGATTACTATTTGCTTAGAGAGATAATTATCTAAATAGGAATAACGAGAATACAATCTCTGTAACAAAGTTTCAAATACAGAGAGAGATTCAATATCAGCAACGTAAGTAATCAAAGTATCTTCAGAATAGAAACCAATATAAGTCTTAGTTGAAAAATTAGCTCTAATCTCTTTAGCTAAATGATTGATAGCATCTTGAGGAACACCTTCATAATAACCATATAACTTAGTTAAAATGACACCACCTCTAGAATAGGAATTCAATTTTAAAATGAAAGGTAAGTTATAAGTAAATGAACTTCTAGTGATAATATCATCAAAGCCTTCTTCATATTCGAACTTCATTCTCTTTTCATCGATATCTCTATCGATGATGACGACATCTCTAAATGAATTGATAGTGTTGACAAATCTACTTTTAACGTCATCAAATTCAACTATACCTGTCTTTTCTAGATAGATAGGATCTCTAGAAGTGGTCATGGAATTTAAAGCTCTATTTAAATCAGAAGTCAGACCTTTATCGACCATAGAAGAAATTCTCTTAGGCAATCTCAAATTGATAAGTAAGTAAGCTACACTATCGAGTAATAAAACAACTATAGCGATAATGAAATAAACACTATTATTTAAAACGCTACCTAAGACTACCAAGGTGATAGTGGCGACAATAACAAAAATGTTGACAAATCTAGCCAATGCTAAAGAAGGATTTATCGCATCACTAAGTCTTACACTTTTCTTTTTCTTTTTTTTCATATCAAAATACCGCCATCAATAATGTGTTCAATTTAATTATATATATAAATTATTAAAATCATAAATAAATTAGCAAAAATTAGACTCAAAAAGCTTAAAAATATTAAAATCAACGCATAAGGCAAAAAAAATAGTGGAAAACTGTTTATTTAAATGTGCCCTCCGATTGAATTTGTAGATATTTCTAACTAGTTAAAATCATTTAAAAATTAAAAACTATTGTCAAAAAAACCGAATTACGAATAAATCGCAATTCGGTAATGAAATTTAATGCAAACTTAAGATTATTGAGGTTGTTTACCAATGTAAGCTAAGATACCGCCATCGACATATAAGATATGTCCATTAACGAAATCGGAAGCTTCAGAAGCTAAGAAGACAGCAGGGCCTTGTAAATCTTCAGGTGTACCCCATCTTCCAGCGGGAGTCTTAGCTCTGATGAATTGATCGAAAGGATGCATCGAACCATCAGGTTGCTTTTCTCTTAAAGGAGCAGTTTGAGGAGTGGCAATATAACCAGGGCCAATACCGTTACATTGAATGTTGTAAGCACCATATTCAGAGCAGATGTTCTTAGTTAACATCTTTAATCCACCTTTGCCAGCGGCGTAAGCGGAGACGGTTTCTCTACCTAATTCAGACATCATAGAGCAGATGTTGATAATCTTACCGTGGCCTTGTTTGATCATGTGAGGGATAACAGCCTTAGAAACAATGAAAGGAGCGACTAAATCAACATCGATTACTTGTCTAAAATCGCCTACTGCCATTTCAGTCATAGGTATTCTCTTAATAATACCAGCGTTGTTAACTAAAATATCGATATGACCAAATTTATCAATGATTTTTTGAACGAATTCTTGAACTTGTTCTTCTTTGGTGACATCGCAGACACCACCAAAAGCATCAATACCTTTTTCTTTATAAGCCTTCATACCTAATTCGGCTTTTTCGGGATTTAAGTCATTAAAGACGATTTGCGCACCCATTGTGGCAAAAGCAGAAGCGATACCAAAACCGATACCGTAACTACCACCGGTAACCCAGGCTACCTTACCTTTTAAACTAAAAGCATTAGCATCCATTTAAAATTTCCTCCTATATTTTGGACATCTTTATTCTATCATTATTTGCCTTATTTAAATAAATAAAATTAAATGTGCTGAGAAAAAATATTAATAGAACAATTGAGGGAAAACTAGGGCTGAAGGAAGTAAGCATAAATCCAATAAGATCACTCCTCCTAATATCCAGTAATCGTAGCTCTTAAAGCCTTTAACTAAGATCGAATATTGTAACAAGTTGAATATTGATACACCTAACAAAGCGTATCCTCCAAAAAGCGAGCAAGTAGATAAAAATTCAAAGCAGAGAATTTGCAAACCTAATAATACTATTGAAGCACCATTGACGAAAATAAAAGAGAATATTTGTAGTAAAAAAGCTACGATAGTCAATCCTGATATAACTAGACTCACAACCATGAATATTGAATAAGGTCCGCTAAATAGAGGAGAAGAAATTGCCGAATAACCTCGCAAAACGATTTCATTTAGAGATGGTCCGCTGTATCTAAATATAGGTAAAGCGAAGATGACGAAATAAACAATGCATAAAAATACAACTAAAAGTCTAGAAGTTAAACTTCTATAAAAGTCGATTTCATTGAAAGAATAAGGTTTGCTTTTGATTTTCACTTTCATAAAAATAGTTTATAACATTTTAACCTAAGCAATATAATATATATTTATTTTCGAAAAAGTTTAAAATAAATATGTGCGAGGTATCAGATGATGGAGTTAAATTGCAGCAGTTTACCTAATAAAAAAGCTATTCGTGATTTTATTGATTGCTTAAAGAATATTTTTTACCCTGGTTTTTTCAAGTGCGATGTCAACATCAAAGAAGAAGAGGACAAAGCTAGAGAACTTTTTAATCAATACATTTGTGATGATAAAGAAAACACCGAATTCTTTTTCAACTCCATTCCTGTATTAAAAGAGAAATATCTAAAAGATTTAAAATTCACTTACGAATGTGATCCCGCTTGTGATTCTTACGAAGAAATTATCTCTTGCTATCCTGGATTTACCGCGACTTTCTATTATAGAATCGCTAATTTACTCTATGCGTTAGGTATAAGAATCACTGCTAGATTCATCTCGGAGCAAGCGCATTTCTTAACCGGAATCGATATTAATCCTGGTGCGCAAATTTCTTCGCCTCTATTTATCGATCACGGTACAGGAATCGTCATAGGTGAGACTGCTATCATCGGCCATCACGTCAAAATATATCAAGGTGTCACTCTAGGTGCTTTAGCTTTATCTAAAGGTCACCAATTGACAGGCACTAAAAGACATCCTACCATCGGTAATTATGTCACTATTTATTCTGGAGCTTCCATTTTAGGAGGTGATGTTAAAATTGGAGACAATGTCGTTATAGGATCTAATGTCTTCTTGATGAAATCCATCCCTTCAAATACTAAAGTAGTTATTCCTGAACCTAAACTAACTATCATTACTAAGGAGAAGAAATAATGAAGAATTTCAATGACGAGAAGACTATATCCCGGGACAAAATAATCAGTAGAACTTCTTTTATATCTATATTCACTAATTTAATTTTAGCGACTTTGAAAATAGTATTTGGTTCTATTGCTAAATCTTCCGCTGTCGTCTCTGATGGTATCAATAATTTAACTGATTCTTCTTCATCAATCATTACTATTGTAGGAACTAAGCTCGCGAAGAAAAAACCCACTAAAAAGCACCCCTTTGGTTTTGGGAGAATCGAATATTTCACTTCGTTAATTATCGGCGTAATAGTCTTAGTAACTGGTGTAGAAACTTTAATTAATGGTATTCAAGGAGCTATTCATCCTGTTGAATCTATCGATTATTCACTTTTAGTCATGATTTTAATGGGTGTATCAATACTAGTTAAAATCGGCCTAGGTCTATACGTAGTTAGACAAGGAAAAAAGACTAATTCTCAAGCTTTGATCGCTTCAGGTAAGGATGCGATGTTGGATTCTATTTCTACTTTCTTAGCCTTAATAGCCGGCATTATTTATATCTCTACTAACGGAAGTGTCTCTATTGATGCATATGTATCAATAGCTGTCTCCTTATTAATATTAAAAACTGGTTTAGAAACTATCGTATCCACCTTATCTAATCTCTTAGGAGAAAGGGCGGATTCTTCTTTAGCAAAAGACATCAGAAATTTTATCGCTAAAGAAAAAATCATCATCTCTTCTCACGATTTAATAATTAACAATTACGGCCCTGATAGAAATACCGGATCTATAAATGTAGAAATAGATCACTCAGTCGAAGCAGGAACAATCTATCCTCGTCTTCATAAGCTTCAAACTGAGATATATCAAAACTTCCACACTTACATAGTCTTTGGTATCTACGCTGTAGATAATAAGAATCCTCTTACTAAGAAAGTCCAAATGGCTTTAAACGCTTTCTTAAAAGAAGAGAAAGGATGTCTAGGGTATCACGGTATCTGTTTTGATGAAGAATATAAACTCCTCTATGTCGATATAGTTTTAGATTTTGTAAAAAATAGAGAGGAACTGCAGGAAAAATGCAAAAGTTTATTAAAAGATACCTGCGCTGAATACACCCCAATAGTAACAATCGACACTGAATTTGCTTAAGCGCTTGAAAAATTAAATCTAAGTTATAAGAGTATGAGAAAAAAAATTAACGAAATTGTAATTGAAGTCGAACCTATCAAATTGGATGATAATGGGAGAGGTATCTTCTATTATGACAATTCGACTTTTTTCGTTCCTAATTTACTGCCTTCAGAAAAAGGTCAAGTAAAGATTTTTAAAATAAAAGATAAATATATCAAAGATGCAAAATTAATTAAAAGATTAACTTCCTCTCCTAATAGAACTACTCCTATTTGTCCTATATATGAAAAGTGTGGAGGATGTTCTTTAATGCATTTAAATTATCAAGCTCAACTTGACTATAAAAGACAGAAAGTGGAAAATCTTCTCCATAAATTCGCTTCGATCGACATTAAAGTTCAACCTACTATAGGCATGGAAAATCCTTATAGATTCAGAAACAAAGTTCAAGTTCCTTTTAGAAAAGAAAAAGGTAAAGTCGTCTATGGCTTTTTTGAAGAAAATACTCACAATGTCATTCCTTCTACCGATTGTTTAATCGAATCTAAAAGGGCGTGTGACATTTTAAAATACATTAAATCTCTGATGGTTAAATACGACATTGAGCCTTACCAAGAAGATTCTTCTAAAGGTTTAATTCGTCACGTTCTAATTAAAGAATCTCTCCACTTTAATGAAATTATGGTAGTGCTAGTTACCACTAAGAAAGAAATGTACGCCAAGACGAATTTTGCTAGGATGTTAGTTAAAAAATTCCCTGAGATTACTACTGTAGTTCAAAATATCAATCCTCGCCATACTAACGTAATTTTAGGAGAGGAAGAAGAGATACTTTATGGTACAGGTAAAATTAAAGATTCCATATTTGGTATTAAATTTTTAATATCCGCTAAATCCTTCTATCAAACTAATCCTATTCAAGTTGAAAAACTATATTCTAAAGCTATTGAATACGCTAACTTAACAGGGAAAGAAAATGTTTTAGATGCCTATTCAGGAACCGGAACTATAGGTATATGTGCTTCTAAAAACGCCAAGCATGTAACTTGTGTAGAAATTGTCGATTCTTCAGTAAAAGACGCCAGAAAAAACGGTCAAATCAACAATATTAATAATGTTACATTCATCAAAGATGACTGTACAAAATGGATGTTAAATAACAAAGACAATGTTAATTTTGATGTGGTCTTTATGGATCCTCCTAGAAAAGGTTCTACTAAAGAGTTTTTAAATGCTTTAAAAGAAATAAAACCTAGAAGAGTAGTCTACGTATCTTGTGATGCTGTGACTTTAGCTAGAGATTTACAATTGTTAAAAGATACCTTTGATGTTGTAGAAGTTACCCCTTGTGATATGTTCCCTCATACGGCACATGTTGAGACTGTCGTCAACTTAATACTCCGAAAGTAGTGCTTAAACTGAAATAATTTTTAAAAAAATA
>AUXO010375430.1_pt1 | contig 13050 bp, 14 predicted proteins | sample 768731 | NCBI WGS metagenome assembly AUXO01 (sample SAMN02715735, study PRJNA202380) | gut metagenome | biome: sheep rumen | host: Ovis aries | place: New Zealand: Palmerston North
ATTTCATCAATAAATATTAAACATGGAGCATTTCTCTTAGCTTGTTGGAACATATCACGTACACGAGAAGCACCAACACCAACGAATAATTCTACGAAATCAGATCCACTGATAAAGTAGAATGGAACATCAGCTTCACCAGCAACAGCTTTTGCAAGTAAAGTTTTACCTGTTCCTGGAGGCCCAAATAGTAAAACTCCTTTTGGAATTCTAGCTCCAAGCTTTTGGAATTTCTTTGGATTCTTTAAGAAATCAATTAATTCCTTTAATTCTTCTTTTTCTTCTTTTAATCCAGCAACATCACTGAAAGTAGCTTTATTAGTATCTTCATTTAATTTAGCTCTACTCTTACCAAAATCTAATGAGCTCTTATTACCAGCAACTTGTCTACTAAAGAACCAGAAACCTGCTCCCAAGATTAAAACTACAGGTCCAACTTCCATTAAGATAATTAAGAATGAAGATGATTCAGGATTTGGTTTAACCTCAATCTTAAAACTATTTTCATCACTAGCTTGAACAATTTTCTTCATTACTTCTTCACTTAAAGGTAATCTAGCAGCAAATGACTCTTTTTCATCATAACCCTTTAATTTACCCTTAACTTCATAAGTATAAGCACCAGTCTTACTAGTTATTTCTAATTCTGTAATTTTATTATCATTTAATTCATTAATAAATTCATCATATGTTAAATAATTAACTTTCTTATCCATTACATTAACAAAAAAGAATATTCCGATAATTATTAATCCAATGAATAAATATGGTAATAAACCCTTTTTTACTACTTTTTTATCTATATTATTATTCACAATTTTTCCTCCCTAACTGTATTTCAATATTATATCATAATTTTCATTTTTATTTTTGTCAAATACTGATTTCTTTATTCCAGGAATCCATACAACATTTCCCTTAGAATCCACAACAATTGGCCAAATATCACGATCTTTAATAGGCATCTTTCTATCTATAAAGATATCCTTAATTTTTTTCGTACCATCTAAACCCTTAACTTTAATTTTATCTCCAAGTCTTCTAGTACGAACAATTAATGGTAATGATATTTCACTACTATCTAATCTACAAATATTGTTACTATTATCATCAACTTCAGGTATTTCTTCTATTTTATGATTATTTGGTAGAGTAACAAAACGATCAAACTCAATCTCATATCCACAAATTAACTCAGATACTCGTCTAAACTCTAAAATGTTATATATCTTACTTGCAATAACATCATTAGGTAGATTAACAAAAATATTAGCTTTCTTACTATGGATAGTTTTTAATATTAAGTCAATATGTTTGTCATTGAGTAGAATTAAATCATCATTGTAAAAATCATTAAGGATTGAATAAAGTATTTCCTTTTGCATAAATATATCTTCTTCTATAAACTCATTAATTAAAATCTTACCATCTTTAATTACACGTTTTATTACTTTATTCTTTTCCTTTTCTATATAGTGGTTTACTTCTTCCAAAGTATTACTAAATTTATAAAATTTTTGATGAACATTCGCATCTTCTTCTTTTAAGAAAGGTAATACATATTTTCTATAACGATTTCTAGTATATTTATCTTTCTCATTAGAAGCATCAACGTAATACTTAATATTATTGATTAAATCGTAATCTTTTAACTCTTCTTTTGTAAAATGAATAAGTGGTCTAACAATCTTATAGTCTCCCATATCAACTACTTCTTTAAATCCACTATATCCTTTTAAGTTAGAACCTCTAACAATTCTCATAAGGATAGTTTCTATCAAGTCATCCCCATGATGAGCCGTCATTAAATAATTAGCATTATATTTATAAACTAATGATTCAAAGAAATGATATCTAATGTTATGAGCTTCGTTATGAAAATTATCATCACCATAATTTTCTATAACCATAGATTCGAAAACTAAATCATTTTCTTCACAATAAGCTTTCATATATTCTGCTTCTTCATAACTTTCTTGACGAACATTATGATTAATATGCGCAATTATTAAAGATAAATGATATTTTTCACGAACTTTTAATAACATATCAACTAAAGCCATAGAATCAGGCCCTGTAGAACATCCGACTACTATAGTATCATTCTCATGAAATTCAAAATAATCTTCGATATTTATCATAATACCTCCCCATTTATTCAAATCAAATTAAGTATATCATATATAGATGAAAAAAAAGATGAATTTTTATTCATCTTCTGGAATTTTTATAATAAATTCACCATCTTTAGAATAAAGATACTTTTCTCTAGCATATCGCGCTATATATTCAGAGTCTTGTAATTTTTTTGCATCTAACTCTAACTCTTTCTCCTTAGCCTTTAACTCAAGTAATTCCTTTTCTAATTCCTTCTTTTCTTGATACTTTTCATATATTGTAACCCAATATTTACCGATAGTTAAAGCCATAAGTATTAAAACCGCAATAGAAGTAAGACCAAATAATAAAAAGCGTCTTTTCTTTTTCTTTTTTGCCTGTTGTTTTAAAGACATGACCTTCACCTACCTTTTCACCTTATATTATAAAGGATATAAGTGTTTTTAATCAATAAAGCTTTGTAAAATTATGTCTTCTTTACACAAATATAACAACATATTACACCTATTATAAAGAATATAAAAAATGAATAATGTAGTAAGAGATAATCTATAAAGTAAAAAAGTACTCCATATGAAGTAAAAAAAACTAAATTATATAATAAATCAAACACATAATGATTTTTTTTATAAAATCGTAATTCTCTTAAAAAAATAAAACAGAGTAAATATAAAAATCCATATAAAAAAGAAAGAAGAATACCATATATTTGAATAGTTAAACTCATTACTTAAATAACCTACTAAATATACTATCTTCTTTCTCTTTTTTAGACTCTTCTGCATATTGGATACTATTAACTAAACCCTTAATTGAAACATTACCTTGAAGTGTATCTAATTTTAATAGTTCTAATCCTTCTCCTTTAACTATCATATATCCCATAATTGTTTCAATAATAAACTCTTTATTATCAAAATGATCAATCTTCTTAACCCCTGATATAGATAAATTCTTTCTCTCTAATAAATTAATACTATGATTATAACTATTTAATGTATTATCTTTATGATCCATATAAGCCTCCTACCAAAGAATATGATAGAAGTTACAATAATATGCAAAAAAAAGACGCCTTATGCGTCTTCCTCTTCCTCACCTGCTTCAGGAGCATTTTTATAAGCTTCTAAAATAGCTTCTTCAAACATTGAACGAACTTCTGGATTGATAGGATGAGCGATATCTCTATAACCACCAGTAGCTGTCTTTCTACTTGGCATAGCGATAAATAAACCGTTGTCTCCTTCAATAATACGAATATCATGTACTGCAAAACTATCATCTAATAATACAGATGCAATACCTCTCATACGAGATCCTTCTTTTTCAATTTTACGTACATTTACTGATGTGATTTTCATGTAAATAATCCTCCCTCTAAAGTATAAATTACTTTATAACTTAATTTTAATATAAGAAAATAGAAAAATCAATATATTTTATTAGGAGCCACTTATATATCAATAATCTCCAAGTTTTTAGTCATAACATCAGAATAAGAAAAAGACCTAGTAATTCCATTATCTAGTTTGATAGTAAAAATTCTAGGATACAAATACGTAATATAACCATCAAATTCTTCTATTTGATTTCTCGCACCATTAAAACGAAAATGAAGATGCTTCAAAAGATGAAGTCTTAAATGCTCTTGGATATTCTCAATCATCATCTAGGATACCCCACATACATAGTACCACTAGTAATAATTCCACCTATACCATCACTACCAAATTTGGTCTTTTCTATTAATGGTAATAAATCTATACTTTTATTTTTATCTGAAAAAGCAATCGAAACAGCAATAACTGCAGGATCTAGTGCATGAATATTAATTCGTTTAGGGCTTGATGCAAAATTAGCACCTGCACGTATTAGATCCTCATAATTAGATTGACAAGCACCAGCTATAACAATAAGTTTATCTTGATTTTTTTCATATTTACGTGCCTCACGAACCGCTTCTATATAACTAGAAGAATATTGATACTTATCCTGTTTATAAAAAGCATCATGTCCAGTTAATACCAAAATATCAGGATGATATTCCTCTAATAATGAGCTAATTCTACTAGACATCTCAAGCTCTGGTATATACACTCCATTAGCCTTAACATGCATTTTTTCATAAAAATTCATACACCTATCTAAATACTCTTCATCACCATCAATATGAAGAATAACACCAGGTAAGTAAAAATAATCACTACGATCTAAATTTATATCACGAACATTTTTACTAATAATATCTTCATCACTACTATTATGGTCAATACTTTCAACTAAATCACTTAAATAAGAATCAGCTTCTAACCTTACATTAAGACCCTTTAAATAAGCAACATTACCATCAATTCTCGTAATACGAAAAACAATATCATTATTATGAGAAGACCTAGTAACATAATCTCCTATTGAAAATTTCAAATAATCATCTCCAAAAGATTATATGTCAAAAAAAAAGAAATATTCTAAATTGCATTAGCAATTTCTACGAATATTTCTACATCTAATTGTTCAGCACGAACTGTTAAGTCATATCCCCACATATCAAGAACAGCTTCAATTCTTTCTAAAGGATAACCCTTTAAATTATTACGCAAATTCTTACGTTTAAACTGAAAACTATCCAAAATAAGCTTTTGAAACTTATCAAAATCCTTTAATGGTAATTTATCTTTCTTTTCAGTGAATGAAACAATAACACTATCAACATTAGGCTCTGGAACAAATTGCTTACGAGAAACAATAAATTCCTTCTTAACATCATAAAAATAATTTAATAATACAGTAATAGAACCATACTCTCTATTTCCAGGAGATGTAGAGAATCTATCACCAACTTCTTTTTGAACCATCATAACAATTTTCTTAAAAGGAACACCAGATTGCATAATCTTCATAAGAATAGGAGTAGTTATATAATATGGAACATTACTAACAAAATAAATAGAATCAGTGTTGAATTTTTCAACATCACTTTTTAAATCAGTTGTCAAAAAATCCATAAACTTAACTTCAACATTATCACAACCAACTAATCTAGATTCTAATTCATCTTTCAAATCAGTATCTATTTCATAAGCTAATACATTTTTTGCAACACCAGCAAGTTCCCTAGTCATAATTGCTCCACCTGGACCTACCTCGATAACTAAAGAATTATCTTCTATATTAGCAACATTTACTATTTTCTTAACTGTATTAACTTCTTTTAAGAAATTTTGACCAAATTTCTTTTTAAATTTTACAGAATATTTTTCCATAAAAATCACCACGCGAGAATTATATCAAAAAAAAAGAAGAAAGTCTACGAATACATTCTTCTTGCTCTAAATTCATCAATACTCTTTCTATTTAATAAAAACACAACTACTATAGGACTAACTACAAATATTAAGAAACCTAATGGAGTTTTTATAAATCTAGAAACATAACCAATTTTAGGAAGTTTTAAAATAACTCTACCATAAATAGAACTTTGTGCAACCAATGCCGCATCTTCAATTCTGTTATTATCACCCTTAGTACGATATACTAAATCTCCAGTAGAAATATTCTGTTCACCAACAATTCTATGAGTAACAGTCATATCTTTAAATCTAGCATCAGCACTTCTAAAGGTGATAATATCACCAATACCAAGTTCCTCTTGACTTGATCTCTTAACAATAACTGCATCATTAACTTTAATAGTAGGAACCATACTCTCAGTAATTATTACATATCCACCAAATAATGGTACAACATGATTTCCTTTTTGTTTATTATAAACCGAATCACCAATAATGATAAAAGCAAATAAAGAAATAGACGCAATCAAAAATAAGAATGCAATCAATACTGCTCTACCAACAAATAAACCTAAATATGATACCGTTTCCTTTGTCGTATATTCATTTTTATATTTCAACGCTTGTATCTGCATATTATCACCTATCTTAAACTAATTATAATACTTTTAATATAAAAATAATATAGAAAAAAAACACTTTACAAAAAAAAGCATCTTAAGATGCCTTTCCATTTACAGATACTTTTAATGAAATAATATCTTTATCAGTAATAGTAACTCCACTTTCTTTAGAAGCCCATACACGTAAACGATAATTATCAGTAATTGACTTTTTCTTGGCTTCTTTATGAATAATCATTGAATTAGCAGGACTACCCAAAGATGTTTTATCTTTAGAAACACTGATAATCATTGGTTCTCCAACAGGAACATAAGTACCACTACTTTGTTTCTCTAAGTAAACTTTAATATTCTTTAATGGAACAGTTGTCTTCTTATCAGGAGTAACAACTATTTCATATATAATTTCATTTGCTTCATCTAATTCAGAAGCAACACTAAAATCAAAATACATATCTGCACGATTAAGTTTTTGACCTTCTTCATCAGTTAAAGCATTAAAACCAGAAACATCTAACCCACAAATATCATCAGAATAAGTAAGATAAATATTTCCACCTTCCAATTGTTCCTTTTTAACTTTCTTAGGAGCATTGAAATATAACCAAGCTGCTAAAGCAACAATTATAATAACTAAACAACTAACTCCTAAAACACCAAATAATACGCCCTTAGACATTTTATTTTTATCTACCATAAACTAATCAACCTCCACATAAAGCTTCGCACCAAATTGTTTAGAGATATTACTTATAGTATAAGCATCTCCTATCCAAGAACGAAGAATAAAACTCCTTGATTCTCCAGCATCTAAATATCCATAATATAATCTTCTAGCATTAGGATTTAATGTAGAAACTCTTAAATTATAATAAGTAGGTACAGAAACACTATCATAACCTGGAAGAACTTTATTATGTTCATCTGTTAAATACACCTTAACAAAATTAGGATGTAGTGACTTTTCTAAATCATCTTGCACTAAATATATTTCATAATTAGATCCAACATCAGATTTAGAAGTAATAGTAAATTCAATATAGCTTTGTACATCAGAATTATCAGCATTATACTTTATTCTTTTACCAATATCATCAGTCATAGGAAAATTATCTTCTAAAAGAATTGTATTACCTAACTCAGCAGTTAATTCAATTTTAGACTCACTATTTTTTCCTTTATTTAAATCTTGACCTTGTAAACAAATAAGTACAAATAAGACAACAACTATAAGTACAAACACAAATAAACGTATTTTGCTTGACTGCATAAATTGCACCACCCTATTTTAACCCCTATTATAAAAATATAGTAACATAAATACCTACTTCAAGTCAAACAGATTAAAGGTATTCTCTAAAGTCTTTTTAGATACTTCATCTACTGAAATATCAAGGATTTCAGATATTCTTTTAGCAATATATGGAATATTCTTAGAACTATTTTTTGTACCTCTTACAGGTTCTGGTGCAAGATATGGACTATCAGTTTCTAAAACAAGAGAATCCAATCCAACAGCCTCAACTACTTTATATAAATTACTATTCTTAAAAGTAACAACTCCACCTATACCAAGATAAAATCCCATTTTTTTATAGATCATTGCAGTTTCAACACTACCACTAAAACAATGCATAACACCATGTACTTTATACTTTTTTAAACATTCAATAGTATCTTCTGTAGCATCCCTAGAATGAATTACAACAGGTAAATTTAAATCTTCTGCAATCTTCAATTGTTTTTCAAATAAAACAATTTGAGCATCTCTGTTTTCTTTACCATAATGATAATCCAAACCTATTTCCCCAATTCCAACTACTTTTGGATGATTAAGTTTACTTTTTAAATAATTAATTTTATCTTCATCAGTTATCTCAACTTGATCTGGATGATAACCAATAGTAACAAAGACATCATCATACTTATCAGCAATATCTAAGGACTCTATAATAGAATCATAACTACATCCAGATATTACAATTTTAGAAATTCCAGCATCTCTATTATCTTTTATAACTAAATCAATATCATCATAATCTTCTGTTGATAAATGACAATGAGTATCAATAAACATATAATACCTCCTAAAAAAACCTATAAGTTAATCTTATAGGTTTTTATATTATTTTTCAACTTCTATTCTTTGGAATAAAGCTTCTGGTTTATTTAATTCATAAACATTATCACTTAATACTTTTAAATCCTTTTTATCATTACCAATTTGACTAGCAATCTTATCACTAGTTGATGGAATAAATGGTTTTAATAATATTCCACATACACGAATTGATTCAAGTAAATTATAAATAACTGTTTCTAAACGATCTTTTTTAGCATCATCTTTTGCAAGAACCCAAGGAGTAGTTTCATCAATATATTTATTAGATAAGCGTAATACTTTAAATATTTCATCAAATCCATTAGCAATTTGTAAATCATCAATTTCCTTAGTAACTTTATCATATAATCCATTAATATTTGCAATAAAGTCTTTATCTACATCTTCAACAACATTTTTATTTGTAACTTTTCCTTCAAAGTATTTATTTCCCATTGAGATAGTTCTTTGTACTAAATTACCTAAAGTATTTGCTAAATCAGTATTAACCTTCTCAATAAATTGCTCTCTAGTAATATTTCCATCATTAGTTTGACTCATCTCATGAAGTAAATAATAACGAACTGTATCTACACCAAACTCATTAACATAGTCATCTGCATAAATAACATTTCCTTTAGATTTACTCATCTTATCATTACCCATTAACATCCATGGATGACCAAATATCTTCTTAGGTAATTCAATACCTAAACTCCATAAGAAACATGGCCAATAAATTGAATGGAAACGAACAATATCCTTACCAATAACTTGTAAATCTGCTGGCCATAAACGATTAAACTCTTCACTAGAACCATCAGGATCATATCCAATTTTAGTAATATAGTTTGTTAATGCATCTAACCATACATATACTACATGTTTTGGATCAAAATCTACTGGAATACCCCAAGAAAAAGAAGTTCTTGATACACATAAATCTTGAATACCAGGCTTAATAAAGTTATTGTACATTTCATTTACTCTAGTAGCTGGTTTTAAGAAATCAGAATGATTCTTAAATAAATCCTCTAGTCTATCTTGATATTTACTAAGTTTAAAGAAATAGCATTCTTCTGATTGAGGATGAACTTCTCTACCACAATCTGGACATTTACCATCTACTAATTGACTCTCAGTCCAGAAAGCTTCACAAGGAGTACAATATAGTCCATTATATTCACCCTTATAAATATCCCCATTATCATACATTTTCCTAAATATCTTTTTAACGATTCTTTCATGATCTTCGTCAGTAGTTCTCATAAAGACATCATAATCAATATCTAAGACATCATACATATGCTTAACTACTTCACTTACTTCATCAACATATTGTTTAGGTGTAACACCTGCAGCTTCTGCCTTTTCTTGAATCTTTATTCCATGTTCATCAGTACCAGTTTGAAAATGTACATCATATCCTTGTAATTTTTTAAATCTTGCAATAGCATCTGCTAATACAGCATCATAACAATTACCAATATGTGGTTTACCTGATGTATAAGCAATTGCTGTTGTAATATAATATTTATCCATAATATCCCTCCTAATAAATAAAAAAAGTATTATGACATAAGGACGAGATTAACCCGCGGTACCACCTTATTTCATAATACTTCGATTATACAACTTATATAGTTAACGCCTATATACGCCTAAGCCTACCTATCGACTTAGAAGTTCAGAAGCCATACTTTTATTACTTCATCTATGCTTTCTTTCACCTTACAAAGCTCTCTAAATTAGAATTCATAACAAAGCTCTTCATCAACACTTTTAAGAAAAGTTACCAGTAATTTAACATAAAAATAATATTTTTGCAAGTACTATATATTATCTTTAAATAATCTTGAATTATTTAATGTGAATAAATAACGTTCAGTTTGTTCTTTAACTAAATTTATCAATGTTGTATCTTTAATAAGAATCTTAATATCAATATTTTCTAATAACTGTTTCTCATAAGTTTTAGAAACAAATTTAGAAATATCAGAAACAATCTTATCTTTTACTTCATCAGAAACATCATCAGAAAATACACTACTATATTGTTTATCCATCTTTTTAGTAGCAGCTTCAAATTGATCTTTTAATATTTTTTTAATCTTTTTATTAACATCAGTAAAATCCTTCTTAAGTAGCTTTATTACGACATCACAATCAGAATCAGGATAAGCATCTATCTTATTAATTAAATCTTCACTACGTACTTTTTTTATTTTTTTAACACATTTTAATAATGTATCTCTATACTCATCTAACATACTACTTAAAGATTCAGTATCTAATATAATCTTATTTTTCTTTGCTAAAGAAAGAAAACGAGTTTTAATAGCATCCATAGAATCTAAAGGAGGCTTACCAAGAAGTGAAGTAATATCCTCATCTGTAAGTACATTAGTATTATTTTTTATGCTATCAATAATGGCATTCTTATAGGTTTTAAAATGTTGTAATTTAAATTTTTCTAAAGCATCATTCATATTTTTAAACTCCTAGCATATTAAATTTATCTACTTCCCAAGAATTAGTCAAGTCTATTTTCCAAATTATCTAAAATTTTATTAAGTAATGGCACTAAATAAAATATCGGATGTTTCTCTAATTTAATAATATCTAGTACTATAACTAAATTCGTTCCTTTACTTAAGAACCTAAACATATTAGAAATAGATACAGAATCCATAAATAATTGCTCAGTATCAAGCTTTTTAACGGTTTCTTCATCAAATACCAATTCAATAGAATTTTTAGTTTGATGTACATTTTTAATTTTAATTTTAGAAGCTAATTTCTCAAACCATTCTTCATACATATATACAATTAAATCTTCGTTAAGTTTACCAAAACGATCTTCCAACTCAGTTTTTACCTCTATAAATTTGTTTTCAGAATCAATTTCATTAATCATTTTATGAATCTCTATCTTTAATTCATCTTCACTAACATAACTATCCTCAATATGAGTAGAAACGTTAATTAATGGTTGATTATTATCCTCTTCTTCATCTTCTACTACCATATTCTTACGTTTTTGAACTTCTTCATTTAGCATCTTCAAATACAAATCAATTCCGACACTATCAATAAAACCAGCCTGTTCACTACCAAGAATATCACCTGCTCCACGAATAGATAAATCACGTGTAGCAATACTAAACCCACTACCAAGCTCAGTAAACTCTTTAATAACATTAAGTCTTTTAATAGCTGTATCAGTAAGAGTCTTAAAAGGTTTATACATTAAGTAAGCATAAGCAAATTTATCACTACGTCCTACTCTACCTCTAATTTGATATAACTGACTTAATCCAAATCTATCAGCATCAATAATAATTAAAGTATTAACATTAGGTATATCAATACCAGTTTCAATAATAGTAGTACAAATAAGAACATCATACTCATGATGAATAAAATCAAATAAACGTTTTTCTAATTCGTTTTTATTCATCTGACCATGAACTATAGTCATTCTAGCTTCAGGAACTAAGTTTTGTAACTTAGTTAATTCATCTTCAATAGATTGAACTTTATTATATAAAAGAAATACTTGTCCATCTCTAGATAATTCTTTATATATAGCATCCTTAATAATTTGACTATTTTCTTCAATTACATAAGTTTGAACAGGAAAACGATTAACAGGTGGAGTTTCAATTAAAGATAAACTTCTAATTCCAACTAATGACATTTGTAAAGTTCTAGGTATTGGTGTAGCTGTAAGTGTTAAAACATCAACATTTACTTTATATTGTTTAATCTTTTCTTTATGAGCCACTCCAAATCTTTGTTCCTCATCAATTATTAATAATCCCAAATCTTTAGGTTTTATATCATCACTTAACAATCTATGAGTTCCTATAACCATATCTATAGTTCCATCTTTAAATCCAGAAACAATACGCTCTACTTCTTTTGGACTAGTAAATCTATTAAGCAGTGCAATATTTACAGGAAAATCCTTGAATCTTTCTAAAGCATTATCATAATGTTGACTAGAAAGAATAGTAGTTGGGCATAGGAATAAAACTTGTTTAGAATCAAGCATTGCTTTAAATGCAGCAACAAAAGCAACTTCAGTTTTACCAAATCCAACATCACCACATAATAATCTATCCATCGGAGCTTGACTTTCCATATCATTTTTAATTTGACTAATTGCACGAACTTGATCTTTAGTTAATTCATAAGGAAAAGCACTCTCAAAATCATTAGACATCTCATTATCTAATGAAAATGCATACCCTTTTCTAGCTTCACGTTCAGCATAAATACGTAATAATTGATCAGCCATATCATTAATACGCTTTTTAACTCTACTCTTAGTTCTAGCCCATTCAACACTATCAAGCTTATTAATCTTAGGCTTAGCACCTTCCTGTCCTGAATATTTATATAACATATCTATTTTTTCAACAGGAATATAAATCTTATCAGTACCTTGATACAATATTTCTAAATAATCCTTAGAAATACCATTTAAAGTAAGGTTCTTAATTCCATTATAAACACCAATACCATGAACATTATGAACTACATAATCACCTATAGTTAATTTAGATACATCTTTTAAACCAACACCATATTTAAAGTTAGTTCTATATTTCTTCTTATGTTCTGTATTATTAAATAATTCTTTAGTACTTAATACAACAACTTTATCACATTCAAATCCAGAATTTAATTCAGCCTCTACCAAATTAACTTGATTTAAAGCAATAGAATCAAAGGTTGATTCAACAACCTTCATATTTAAAGAAGTAAGTATCTTACGTAATTGAAAACTCTTTAAACAAATAAGCACAGTAAAACCATCAGATATTTTTTCTCGAATAAACATGTTGATTTTTTCAACATTCTCATTGAAATTATTTATAGTATGAACATGGTAATTATTAATACCAGATAA
>AUXO012493446.1_pt1 | contig 13049 bp, 27 predicted proteins | sample 768731 | NCBI WGS metagenome assembly AUXO01 (sample SAMN02715735, study PRJNA202380) | gut metagenome | biome: sheep rumen | host: Ovis aries | place: New Zealand: Palmerston North
TTCTTTATTCGAAGTATTGCAGGACCAGTTATCTCAAATGTCTGCTGCTTCAAAGCATCATTCTGCTGAAGCATAGCGTAAAGTTGCTTAGCTGCAGCTTTGTCTTCTGAGACTTTCTCCCATTTTTCATTGTACTTAGCTATTCCATGGAACTATATCAAGCATCTGTTTCCATAGTCAACAACATTCTTAGTAGGAGGATATATTATCTCAAATGACATGAAGTTCTTTCCATTGTCAAATATCTAGTCTTGCTGCTCTTTTGACAATGACTCAAGCGCTTTCTGCACATCTTTCATGCTGTTTACAAATGCATCTTTGATTGGACCTCTTCCATCAAACTTCTTAGCAACAGCGTCAATGTCCATTGGCTCTTTCAATGTTGACTTGTTTCTAGCTGCTTTGACTTTTCCATCAATACAAGTGACAGTCAAGTTCTATCCATCTGTCTTTTCACTTATCTCAAGCTTTCCAGTGAAAAGCTTCTAGAATATGTCTTTTATCTGCTTGAATGTCAAGTTTGGACTTTCAAAAAGATGTGAAAGATGGCCTTGAGCGCCACCTTCACACAATATGTCTTTGCTTTCTTCAAGCCATTTGTAGAATGTCTTCATATTGTTGTTCTCATTTCATGTATCTATGACTTCATCATCTGCATTATCATCAACACTATCTGTGTCAATTGTGTCTTCAGGACCATCAGACTTGATGCTTCTAGTCAATGTTGAGGCATAGTACTTTATGCTGTCAGCTGCTTTCTTTGAGTCACCTTGAACATACAAGCATAATGGAACTTCTGGAAGACTAAAATCAACTATTGCTATTGTAGCATTGTTCTTCTTAAGCAATCCATAGAGCTAAGATATAGATCCAACTGTCACTTTATTCTGTCCAGCAGTCGTGTCTACATCCATTACATTCTTCACTGTGAAGTTGTTTGTAGCAAGCTTTCCTTCTGCTTCATCTGTCTGCTCAATTGCATCTTCATCAAGTGACTCATTCATGAATCTTGCTACATTAGTAGCAATTGAATATGGCTGAATGTTCTTCATTGTTTGCTCCTTTAATATTGTACTTACAGCTACATCATTCTGCCAATGTCATTTATAGCGCCAAAAGTTCCACATATCTTGCATACTTTTCCATTATGCATTATGAGTATTCCTTCTGGTGGAATGCTTGCTTGATAAGCATTGAGCTTCTGCATGCATTTTCTGAACTGATGCACTTTGTTTGGTGTTATTCCTTCATCACCTTGGTCAAGCGTAAGCAACATAGCATCAAGTTCTGCTAGAAGTTTTCTTGCATCTTTTCTTGGATCAGCTACTACCATTCCAAGCAAGCATTTAATCAACAATGTTCCAGCTTTTAGAACTAGCTCTTCAATTGGCTTCATTATCTAGTTGTTAGTCTCTTCAGCATTTTGTTCAAGCTAGTCTATAAGCTCTCTGTATTCTGGACATTTGAAGTCAATTCCACCACGCTTAGCATAGGTTATCAAGTCTGCTCTATTTGGTCTATGGTCTGAAATATGGCTTAATCTTGCAATAAGCTCTTGCACAAAGTCAGAATTAGCATACAAGTCAATTCCCTTCTGCAAAGCAGTGTTTACAATGTATCTAGCATAGCGCTCTCTGACATAGTCATTCACTGTTGCTTTGTAGCCAATTCCATCAACAATCTTAGCAAGATCTGCTAGCAGCTCTTCTAGCGCTTTGTTTGGAGATGCAGATCCTTTCAAACGATCTATGCAATCTTGAGATATGTCAACTCCACATTCTTCAAGCGCTTTGTCAAGCTTCAACTTCTCTGACAACTTGTTTGTGTTGTCATCATCTTCAACTACATTGCTGAATGTGTTGTCATAGCAATTGACTTTGTTTCTTTGCAAAAAGCATCTGTTATGGTAGTCTTGTATGCATTTAGCAGGTGGAAGAACAAGATCAACTGAGTAGTAGTTCTAGCCATTAGCAAAAATGCTGTTTCTGTCTTTCTAGTCAAGCTTGTCTAATGCTGCTATGAATGTCTGCAATGTATTTGTCACTGCTTCTTTCATCTCACCTTCACATTTGCATTTGCTGCATACTTTGTCTATGCTAAATGGCTCTTTGAAAGAGTTCTTGTCATTAGCAAGCATGTACTAGCCATCTTTGTATGTTATTGACAATGGAATCTTCTTCACTTTGTTTGAAATTCCAACTTTTCCTTTGAACACATTCTTGAAAGTGCTTCTAAAGTCATCAAACGTCATTGTTCCATCATCAAACAGATGCTTCAAATGACTTGCTCTACTTTCTTTAAGGATGTTTGTGTATATTTTCTTCAAGTTTACCATAACTAAACTATTTACTTCTGCAAAAATCTAGAATTATTTTTAGATTTTTAACATTTTTACATACAGTATTGCGCAGTACTGTACAATATATGTTGTAAAGTAAATATATTTACTTTATTTCAATTTAAGAAAGTCAACAAATGGCAACTATAGAGAAAAAAGAAGCAAAAAGAACTAGAGGTCGTCCTAGAAAAAATGTAGACAAAAACCAAGAATTAGTAAAGAAACCAAAACTCACATTAGCATAGAAGCAAGCATTGAAGCTCAAGAAGCAAAAAGAGAAAGAAGCTGCTAAACATGCTAGAGGTGAAGATGTTCCTGCTAATAAAGATCGATTCTATTGCACTAACAAAGAGTTGCAAGCTGAACTTGTAGCTTGGAGAGATAGCTCAAAGATAGTTGAAAATAGAATAATATCAGAAAAGCTTGGAATGATGATGATGGCAATTGCAAACAAGCTTTTGAACCATAGCAACTTCAGAAACTACTCATATGAGCTTAAGCAAGACATGGCAAGCTACTTCTACTACAAGCTTATAAAAGGACTTAAGAACTACAACTTTGAGTTTTCAAATCCTTTTGCTTGGTGCACACAATGTGCTTGGAATGCTTTTCTCACTGTTATTGGAAAGCACTACAAGCACATCAACATAAAGCGTGACTTATTGATAAAGCTTTCAGAAGAGCTAGAATCTTACTCTGGAATATCTCCAAACACAAGCTTGAACAAATGCATAAAGAGCTACATTGAAAATGACTATGGACAATCAGAGTGACAATGCTCCAAAGACGAGTGAGCAGAAGATAAATGAGCTGTTAGGAATAAAAGACGACTAGTCAATTGATGACTTTCTTGATGGTCTTCAGACTGACACTAATGAAATACAAGATGCTATGAGCCATCTTGATGATGGCGTGAAAAGCAGTCTTAGTGCAGTAGACTAGAAGCTAGATGAACTCAAGACATCTGGAAATGCGCCAGAAGCATTAGTTGACATGGACTCTTCAATGAAAGAAGTTGAAGATCTCATCTAGATAGCTAAGCAGTTGTTCAAGCATGTCCATGCATCTCTTGTCACATGTGATCTTGTGGATCCTGAAGCAATACAAGCTGCAGCTAAACTTCTTGAAGGAATACACATCAACATAGCTGAGTTCATATCAATGTACAAAGAGCGACAAAGATATGTTGACAAGATTCGAATAATGGTGTTTCAGCAAGAATAGAAGAAAGAGCTTATGGCTATAAAGCACAAATATGACATGGAGCTTAAGCAACTTAACAGCAGCGATGATCCAATTGATGTTGAGAATCTAGCTGCATACAGCTAGGAGCAGATTGTCAAGTTGCTTGATGACAAAGGAAAAGACTGAATTTGATTTGCTCATAGAAAAAGAAATGGTCCACTTCAATGTGGACCATTTTTTGTTTATGAAAGCAAACCTTATTAGCCAAGACCAAATGTAGCTGGTGGTGGAGCTTCTTTCTTCTCTTCCTCTTCTCCACCTTCTTCTCCGCCTTCTCCTTCACCTTCACTGCCTTCGCCCTCTTCACCTTCTTTTCCTTCTCCACCCTCACCTTCTGGTTTAGTTTCCTCTTCACCGGTGTTAGTCTTTCCTTTGATTGCGACTGGACTGTCAAACACAGCTGGTCCTTCAGAATTAAGTTGCTCACCATACCATTCTGCAAGTTGTGTTCTCTGCTTCTCTTCAATAAGGCATCTGAAGTTCTCTTCAACATCAGCATCAGAATATCCAAGAAACTTCTTCATTGCTACAATCTTGCTGAACTCTTCTTGATCAACAACTGACTTGTAGATGTTCATTCTTGTCTCAATCTGCTGCTATGTCTCATACAAGTCATACAATGCAGGCTTTGAGAACTGTATGTCAAGATCTGAATCTTTAAGCTAGTACTTGTCCCACATTCCACGCAGCTTAAGATCTACAATGAAACCATTCTTGAAGCCAAGCGCAACACGTCTTTGTAGACGAATGACAAATCTTGAGAATGCATACTCTTCTTGGCTTATTGTGTCATTCTTCTCCATTGTGTTTTCTGGAGTCTTGTAGCGAGAGAATGGAACTTTAAGTTGCTTCATGAATCTTCTTAAGAAATACTCGATGTCACCAAGCTGATCATAGTCAGCAGATGAACCAACAGACTCTATTGAAGTTCCATCATTTCCATCTGACTTTCCAAAGATGTAAGACTCAAGCATTGAGACTGGATTGTACACTCCTGCGATGTCTCCACCAGGTGACACAACTTTCTTCTGCTTCAAGCCCATTGCGAAGTTTCTTACATACTCATCAGCGTAGTTCTAGTTCATCTTTCCAGTTGAGATGTTGAACAACAGTCTTTCTGGAGCTCTAGTGACACGAAGAATCACTGCTGCATCTTGAAGCAATGCAAGTTGATGATATGCTTGCTTTGTCTATTCAAGTATTGGATAGCATATCATGCCATCTGGTGAGTAGAAGCCAGAGTCAATGTGAGTTATCTATGAATACAGCAATGGAATGCAAGTGTCTCTATTGAAAGAGAATGACACTGTAGTTGGAACAATTGAGTTGAATATCTAAGCAGAACCAAGATATGAGTTAGAAAGTATCTGACGCATGTCTGTAGCAAGCTTTTCTGTGTCAAAGAATATTCCTATTCTTTCACCGGTGACTGTGTCTATCAATGTCTCATAGTACTCTGGTCTAAGGAACTTTACTCCAATTATTCCTTTGTCTTCATACTTGTTGTTTATGATGTTTTCCCATGCAAGCTCACCTTCAACAAGAAAACGGCGTATTATAGTGTAGCCTTCTTCACGAAGCTTGAAAAGACCAATGAAACGCTCAAACTCTTCTTGTATTATCTAGCGTCTTGTCTCATTGAGGTTCTCTTTTCCATCTGGAAGTTTCAACGTCAATATCTTTCCAGTAGAAGGATCTTCATGCAAGAAGTCATCACAGATCTCATCTAAGCACCATTGGCATTCTGTGAACTCTGATATCTTTCTGTATTGTGCAATTCGCTCAGTCTTGTTTGTAGCAACTGGCATTGCAAGCAGATCTGTTCCAAAGATTGTCTGCCAAATTGGATTTGCTAATGGTCTTTGCTGTGCTACGTTCTTTCCAATGACTGACTTCAACGACACTGCTCTAGCTATGTCATCATTCACTCTGTTGAATGTGTTGTAGTTAGGATTTCTATCAGTCAATGGACTGTCATTTTGCTATGCTGAATGCTGCTGTCTGTCTGCAGCTGGATTCCATGAAAATGCCATATTGTCTATTTCTTTCTTGTACTGTAACCATTTACTATTTACTCTTGAAAAAATAAATGGACCATGTTAACATGGTCCATTCAACAACACAGCTTTGTCAACAAAAATCATTCACCACATGTTGTAGTGCATCCATCACATGTAGTGCAATCATCACATGTAGTTGGTTCATAATCAATTGGTTCAGCTGCAGGTGGTGGATCTGGTTCAAGCTAATTGCTTTCAGCTGAAATCACTTCTGCTTGAGGAGCCTCAACCTAAGGTGCTGCTTTATCAGCAGCTTCTTTAGCTTCAAGAAGCTCTTGCGCTTTGTTAAGCTCTTCAATCTGACGAATTATCTCTAATGCTAGATCATAAGGCGTCACATGTGAAGTATTAGCTGACAATGTCTTGAATCCAGCTTTAGTAAACATTTCATAAGTCTTGTCAAATTCTAACTTATGCTTTGTATAGTCAATAGTTGGCTCATTAGTAAGCTTGCAACGAACATTCCAATCATCTTCATCACAGAAAAGATACACAAACACCCAATCTTTGAATTGGGCTATGTCATACTAGTAGTCTCGCTTGAATATTCGTGCATATGTGATGTTTGACATCAAGCCTCTGTCCATAAGAACATACTTATGGTTTGCAAGAATGTCTACATACTTCATGACTTGCCATTTTCCAGCTTTGTCAATTCCTTCAAAACTAATGCAATATGTCTTCATATCAATCTCCTGTTATATTGTACTCACTTGCAGACATTCTTCCAAAGATCTAGATTGTCTAGATACCACTGCGTCTTAGATGATTCAAGTGAAGTCTTGTATGCATCAAGCTTTCCTTGAGACTTGCACCAAATTGGACATGCAACCTATGTCTTCTCTTCTCCACGCAACCTGCTTTCATTCACATACCCAACATAGCAGCTGTTTGATGAAGTAGTGTTCAACTTGCATGGTGGAAGAAGTGGAAGTTTTGGATATTTTCTAGCAAATTGCTCAAATGCGTCTTTGAACTATGGACTGTCATTTATGAAGCAAGTTCTCTAGCTAAGTGCTTTATGTATAGCTCCAACAGTTCCAGTAAACTTGAATGGAGTTATTGTTCCTTGACAAAGCCCATAGATGTTTGTAGCTTTCTCTGTCTAGCTTCGTACAAGATCTGCAATGTCTTTATGCATTCCAATGTCATTGAAGTTGTACAGCTTTGTGCACATCTTAGCTACTTCAACTTCTTCAGAATAAGTCTTTGCTGAATACTGCTTCAACAATGTTCTATGTCTCCAAATCTGTCCAATGACACTGTATGTCGCTGCTATAGAGTAGACATCTTCTCTAGCTATGTTTGCTATGTCTACATTTGCTCCATTTATAGCTGGAAAATCTGCAAATGCAGCATCACACATGCTTTTCTTGAAATCTTGCCATTGGACATCATACTCTAGAAGAAGTGTTTGAAATTTGTCAATGAACCATTTGACTTCAAGCTTGAAGTCATCATGCAACTAATCTAAGTTTTCATGGATGCAATCTAGAACAATTGTCAAATAGAGTAGATGAAGTATATCTATAGATATTGCATAGTCTCCTATTGAATCTAGATAGATCAAAGCTCGCATGTTGTCCATTGAATGGCCTGCAGCTTCAAGCTCTTCCATCTACTTTATCCAAGCATTTGTCTCATCTTTGGATCTTGACAAGAACTTGTACACTGAGAACTTTGAGTCATTGTCATTCAGAACTTGGCTGCTTCTTGCCCAACCACTCACAAATTGCGAGTTCAAGACAATGTCTCTCATTGCTATTGTTGACTTAATGCAGATGCTGAAGTTGTAGAAGTTGTTTATTCCAACTTTTGTTTTCAGAACATCTGAAATAGTCTTGAACTTAGCATTGCTCTAGATCTTCTTGAAAAGATCTTTCTCTGGCTTAGCTAATACTTGGAAATCTAGCAAAGTTTCATCTATCATACTGAAATCATACTCCTTTAGACAAAGCTTCTTGAATGTCTTGGACAATTATGTCTGCTGACATCAAGTCTCCGTCAATCTCTTTGAATGGAATCTAGTATTCACAAAGCATGTTCTTCAAGCCAATTGCTTTTTGATTGCTTTCTTCTTCTGTCTCAAGTCTTCCAACTGGATTGTACTTCTTTATTCTTCTCAAGAAGTAGTTCAAGTTGTTGTACTTCTAAGACAGCTTGTATGCAAGAAGCTTCAATGGCTCATGTATGTCTTTGTCAGTATTGTAGAATGGAGACAATGCTAATGGACTGTCTGTTATGACAACATCAACTTTGTCAGCGCATCTTGCTAGTCTGTAGTACTGCTTAGCAAACACATACACTTGATTGTGCAATGCTGTCTTGTTGTCTTCCCACACTTTGTCTTTAGCGAACTCTGTCACAAGCTCGCAGTTAACTCCAAGCATCTTGAGCTTAGCGAATGTATATGCTGCACATGTGCTTTTTCCAGAACCTGGAGCGCCAAAAAGATTTACGCAAATCATCATTGTTCCTTAGTAGATGTTGATGATCTAATTTATCTTGTTCATTATCTATACGCTTGTATATGGAGCATTGATGTATGGCTCTAATGCTTGTACAACTTGCTTGCAGCGCTCAATTGCTTTTATAGCGATGTAGTTGAACACTTTGTTTCCACTTACAAGCTCTGCATTAGAGTACATCACTACTGAAAGAATGTCACCTAACTGGCAAGCAAGACCTTCTGGAGTAGTTCCATGATTGAAGTCACGTATAAGCTGCAAAGCTTCATCAGAAAGCATGTCTTTAGTGACATTAGCTTCTGCTTCTTCAAGGGCAGCAGCAAGCTTAGGATTTGCAAGCTTGATGTTGTGAGGAACATCACTTATCTTTGCTTCCATCACATCATGCACTAAAGCTGTCTTCAATGCTGTCTCAAGATTGAAGTTATAGTACTCTCTAAGCTTCAACACAAGAATAGCTACATAGAAGCTATGCTCGGCGACAGTCTCATCAACATTTCTATGGCAATTCTAGTATCTGACTAATGACCTAAGAATGTCAATGTCTTTTGAGAATGTCGCAATGTCATTCTTGATGAACTTCTTATATTCGTCAGACATATAATATTGTTCCTGTTATAATTGTTGCTTCAAGTATCTTAGTCGGCATCAATGACACTGACAATGACAATTCATGCTTGACTTGACTTAATGAAGAATATGTATAGCATGCATAGAACTTATCTGTTATTTTAGCATCAACTAGCTTCTTGAATAGTCTATTCTACATTGAAACACATGTACTCCAATCTACATGCTCATAACTATATTCATTAAAGACTTCATATATTGTATTTTTTATAGCAGTGTGGTAATGCTTTATTAAGCGTTGTGCATTTATTTTGTCAAATGTTGATGCTTCATATGAAGTGCAAACACCTGCTGCAAAAGCTGGCACAATTGCTGTAGCTGCTAAACTAGCTAAAAAGTTTCGTCTACTGACATTCATTGTATAGCTCCTTCATACTTATGGCCAGTCTCAAGCCATTCAGGAAGCTTGTCAAGATCTTCAAACTTAGTGATGACTACATCTGCTGGCTCTGCAAGCATTACATTGAATGGCGCTCCTTCTGGAAGTGTCTCAGCGTAGTAGACAATCTTGCGCTTCTTTGCAGTCTAAGTGTTTATTCCATGAACGCAGCCACACTCCCACAATGTTCCCATGTCTTTGTAGTCAGTTATTCCAAAGAAGATGTCGCACTTGTTCATCTCTCTGACATTTTGCTCAAATATCTCTTTTCGTTTCTCTGGTCCTTCATTTGGACTAAGAACAAACTCATCACGTGGAGAGAATACGTCAAAGCCAAGATCACGAAGCTTCTTCAAGACTCTACGCTCTTCTTCATCTGCTTTTGGATTGAACCAACCGCTTGCATAGTACACTCTTCCTAACATCTTCTTATCCTTTCAAAATTCCAACATGTGAATCTAGCTGCAAATAGTCTTTTGCAGCATTGATAGCATTCAACTCTTCATCTACTTTCTTAAGATCCTAGAATATTCCTATAGTTGTGTCAACAATGCCACGTTCAGTGAATTTGCATAAATCTGGATCTCCGCACGCTTCAACAGCTACTCGCATGTTATTCAAATTGTTCTCAAGCTCATCTTTTCTTACATAAGCATTACCTTGACGCTCGTTTAGTTGGTCAATAAGTCTTTTTATGCAGACTTCATGCTACATCTATATCAGTTCTTCTTTTGATTTCATACATTGTCCTTTCAACAGCTAAAATATATCTTACAAGACTAGAATCAAGCATCTTTGCAGTTGTCAAACTTCATGTTGAGCTGATGGTTGACTTTGTAGAATGTGCAGTTCTTTGGTATGTTCTTGAGCTTCTTTGCTCCAATGTATGTCATTGCTGATTTAAGACCGCCTTCAATGTCATCAAATATGTCATTGATGCTGCCAACTACTGGAATGTACTTCTCTCTTCCTTCTGATGTAGAGTACTTTCTTCTTCCACCAAAGTGCTTCTCTTGAGCATAGTTAGAGCTCATTCCATAGAACAGCTTGTGTGGCTTGTTGTCTAAATACACTATTTCACCTTCAGCCTCTTCAGCGCCAGCAAACATTCCACCACACATTACAAAATCTGCACCACAACCAAATGCTTTTGCTATGTCTCCAGGAGTCTTGCATCCACCATCACTGCAGCAGAAACCATCAACTTGATGACAAGCATCAGCACATTCAATTACAGCACTTGCTTGAGGACGCCCAACTCCAGTCTGCTTTCTAGTAGTGCATGCTGCACCTGGTCCAATTCCAACTTTTGCGACATTTCCACCAGCAAGAATTATGTCTTGGCAGATGTCTCCAGTCACTACATTTCCTGCAAATATAAGAGCATTAGGACAAATAGCCCTGATTTCTCTCACTTTGCCTATGAACTTTGGTACATATCCATTTGGAACATCTATGCATATGCACTTCACATCATGACCAACATTCTTAAGTGCTAAAAGAACATCAATGTTTTCTTTTAGACCAAATGTTGGCATCACTCTGTCTCTATAAGCTCCAACCTTCTAACACTCTTGGACTTCCCAACTTTTCAAGTCTTCATACAGCTTGAGAATGTCAGAAGCTTGAATATGCTTCTCTAATGCGCACATGAATCCGCGCTTAGCAGCAATAGTTGCCATCTTAGGTGTGCCAATAGTTCCCATGTTAGCTATTATCACTGGAATGCAGTTAAGTGAATTCTCTTTACCATCTTTGCTTGTCCAGTAAAAATCTCTGAACAAGCTTACTTCTGACCGTGAATTCAATGTGCTTCGCTTTGGTGACATCATCAAATCATCAAAGTCAAGCTATTGCTCTTCAATTATTCTCATCTTCTCTCCTTACAAACTGAATATGTCAAACACAACTTGCTTGCTTGGATCTTTTGTCTCAAAATGGCAAGCTTCTCTGAACCTCTTCAATGGATCAAGTATTATCTTGTTGAACATCACATGATAGTCTACTTTGAAAAGTTGTGCAAATTCTTTTGGCCATTGTCCATCTTTGTATGCAATCTGATTTATTCCATACTTGTTTGTTGGCTCAATGTAGCAAAATCTTACTTTGTCACCAACTCTTATCTCGTCATACTGCTTTCCAAGTCCAAGCTTCTCGATTATCTAGTTGTAGTATATGCAAGCTTTCGCTATTCCAGTAGTTCCTTTGTTCATTGTCAAGAATCCAGCAGCAGTTCTTTCTGTGTTGTACCCTTTCCAGAATGACACTTCATCAATAGTGAACTTTCCAAACTTCTCATAAAGCTTGTTGACATACTCATCATACTCTTTCTCTTGCCAGTCATGCTTCAAGACTCCATCATATATGTCAGCAAGGAATGTCTTCATGTTCTTTGGAACCTGCGCTTTCTTAAGCTCAATTCCAGCATACTTAACAACGTCAACAGGATCTCCTTCATTGAATATCTTCAATGTAGCATAGTGCTTCTTTCCTTCATATATTCCAATTGCACTCATGTACTCAAGCTCATAAGTCAAAACATTGCTTTGTGTAGTATGGCAATAGTCAGCTACAAGCTTTCTCACAAATGGATTTACATCTTTCTCAATGATGTCGCTGGTTATGTCCCAGAACTTCTTCTTCCACTCTTTTGGCCATTTGTATATTTGCTTTGGAAGATCTGGCTTCTGCTTTCTCAAGTAGTTGCTTATAGCTGCTAAGTTGACAAACTATGAGTCTGTATCTCCACCAACTGCTACAGTCGTAACATCTTCTGGAAGACCAAATCTCTCTTTGAAAAGCTTCAATATGAACTTCTCTGTAGTCTGATTGCAGAATCTTCCTTGTCTTGTGATGCTTTGAGCAATGTCTGGATTTGCAATAGGAGAATGCGGAGTTCCCATTATTCCATAAATGGAGTTTATCATTGCCTTTACGCCAATCTGACCTGTATGAGAGTTCTCTTCTATTGTCTCATTCAAGATCTTCTCTTCTTCTGTAAGTTTGTCGCCTTCTGTCTAAAGCTTGTGAAGGGCTTTCATCTCTTCTTTCTTGATGCTTTTTCGAAGATTGTAGAAATGCTCACACCACTTAGCTACAACGCCCCATTTCTTCTCATGCTTCAAGAACAATGTGTTGTTAGTTGTGTAGATGCATTGTGTCTCTATCAGTTGGCGAACTTGCTCAACTGTGACTTTCTTTCTCTTTCCATTTGGAAGCTTGAGATAAAGTCCAGCTACTGTCTTAGCTTTTGCTATATTGTCATCAAATATGTTGAACATTGGCTCATGAAGCTCATCAATAGCCATCAAGCTGCCATCTTCATGAAGATGCTGAACAAGAAGCTTTCCAACATATGTCTCAGGACTTGCATTGATTGATCTTATATTTGATGGATATAGTGAAGCGAAGTCAATGCATCCAATTCCATCTCTATAGACACCTGGAATAGTTGGAAACACAAATGCACCTTCAAAACTGTCAAAGTGCTTCTTCTCATTCATGTATGAGTTGAACACTTTTCCACCCATCTCAGTCTTTGAGAATGCCATCACTGAGCCAATAAGATATGCAATTGAGCCATAGATCTAGTTGTAGTCAGTCAAGCCAAATGAAGTTATCTGTCTTGCAAGCTGAACCATCTTGCATTTGTCATCAATTCTCTTAAGAAGGTCTACATCTCGAAGGTTGTACTCATAGAACTTCTGCCAATCTTTCAAGTACAAGTCTTTAAGTGTTCCTTGATACTTGACTTTGTGTCCACAACCTTCATGCTCACCAACATTGTCTAAGCTGTAGCCACCATCAAGTGTGCATCCTGCTACACCAAACTTGTCTCTGTAGAACACAAGACAGTCTGCAATGAAAAGACCAGAGATGCTCACTTCAATGTCAGCAGCTACATCAGCACGCTCATTGTCATGATTTAC
>AUXO013848689.1_pt1 | contig 13046 bp, 12 predicted proteins | sample 768731 | NCBI WGS metagenome assembly AUXO01 (sample SAMN02715735, study PRJNA202380) | gut metagenome | biome: sheep rumen | host: Ovis aries | place: New Zealand: Palmerston North
GTTTTCTAACCGATTATAGGAGATTAAATGTATCTTTGACCCGTGCTAAGAAAAAATTAATTATTGTAGGTAATGCCAATACTTTAAATAAAGATTCAAAATATTCAAAATTGATAAAATATTGTGTTAATTATAATTCCTTGATAACATTATGATTAATCTCCAAAATTCCAATTTATGTGCCAAGTTCTATAGAAAAACAAAAAAGATAGCAGACTTTTTATTCACAGTTGATAAAAAGATTTCAACAATCAAAAGGTATAATATATTTTGAAGAATTTAAGAAGGGGATACTGCAATCAATGTTTCAGTACTATCTTATTCAAGAGAGAGGTAGATTTAATAAAAATATTTAAATGATACTTTAACACTATGAATACTAATCTTTGGTTACTCCGAGTTTATGAATTGAAAAAACCTGTATGCTTGACTCTTCACGTGCTATGGTATTGCCAATGTTAAGGAAAAAGGGAGTGGGGGTTGGATTATCCGGATTCAGTATCAGTTATAATGGTTTTCAAAAATTGAAGGAAGAGATTATGATAAATAATCACTTTATTTATTTTTTTTATTATTTAATCATTTTATATTGTTTATTAAATAAATTATTATTTTTAATAAAAAATTGTTTCTTTATATCCACATATAACGAAGAAAATAAATATTGAAATATTTCATATTTGTTTTAAGAAACTCAAAAAACAACAAAAAACACACAACGACACATTACTAGATGAAACACTATGAGAATACATAAACCCCGAAGACACACATCTAAATAACATACTATCACTACTAGAAAACACCAAGATACCACTAAACAAACTACTACTACTAAACCAGGACAAATTAATACTAACCTATGATGACTTCTTCTATGAATACCAAGAGTACCTGCATCACTGAAGACTCGAATAGATATACAATTTACTAGTATTCAGCGTAAAAGGAGACTTAATAGTAGCACTGATAGAACAAATAACACGCCAATACATGGAATTAATAGAAGATAAACTAAAACAAGTAGAACCAGCACCCATCATAACTGAAGTAGGAAAAGATATACACACAACACTAAAAGAACAGGAAAAGGCAATAACCAGATAATAAAACAAGGATGATACATAAACTACAATGATGAACAACCAACACAATACATACCAGAAGCATTCCCTCCATATATCAAGAAAGCACTAGATGGAATCAATAGTGGGGGAAGAAACTATGCTATCATCATATTCATAACACCTTATTTATCATATGCACGATTATATCCGGAGTATATGCAAGACACATACATGGTACCAAGATAACAAATATGGATTCTACATTAAACATAACTTTAAATGAGATAATACCATTAATTCATCGTGCAGCACAACTGTACACCACCACTATTCAAGGACCTGCCACAAGAAAAGATGAACATACACAGTAAACTAGGATTTGCGAAAACCCTATAAATCATGAGCATTGTTGAAAAATACCATGGTACACACCAATGAACTGTGAAAACATAAGAATACAACAACCAAACCTATTCACACCCTACAAGAACTGCCAGAAAATTGGAAATTCCTTCTCATATTATAATCGTAAACGAAAATTACTCACTAAAAAGCAGAATAAGAAGTACGAGAAATGATGCAGCTACGAATGGCAACAAAAAATGAATTAAAACAATTCTACACAGAAGAATATGATGAAAAAGAAGTACCAGAGTACATTACATGTAATATTCAAAGAAGAGAATTTGCATGCAACCGAGTAGGTAAGGGACCACGAGATAGATACCACCAATTCACACAAACACGATACCTAGAAAGAGTTCTCAAAGCTAAAAGACCATACTTAGATACTCCTCAGTAGCACAATATGATAATCCCACAAAGCGTGAAGGATGGGACGGAGCAGAACTAGTATTCGATGTCGATGCCAAGGACAACACCCTAAGAACATGTATATCCGCAAGGGGGAATTATGTTCAGAGTGTCTAGAACAAGCAAAGGAGATAATAATACGAATAAAAGACAACATACAAGATTTAGGCTACAAAGAAACATACAGTGTATATGGTGGCAGAAGATACCATCTAATAATACAAGATGAGCAACTATTACATACCACAAGTACATTAAGCGCTGAAATAGTAAACTATCTGTTAGGAGTAGACATACCACAATTTAAAGATTAATTACAACACTTCGTTATACCATTCAGATACCCAAGAGTATACACGGACTGGTTTAAATATACAGTAAATCATCTAGAAAAAACACGCAGATACCCCGGACTAAACAGAAAACTCAAAAATGACATAATCAAAAGAAAAGAACTAGTAAACAACGGACAATGGGGACTAGTAAGACGACAAATACGACCCATCAGATACGACAAAATAATAAGAATGATAGTAGGAATACAAAAACAATTATGCGACACAAAAGTAAGTGTAGACACCAAAAGAATACAAAGACTACCCAGCACACTACACTACAAAGTAAGCATGAAATGCACCAGCATCAAAAACATTGAAACATTTGATCCATTAGATGATGCAATACCAAAATTTGTATATGGAAGAAACACACAATAAAACATACACACTATAACAATCCAAGGTTATCAATAAAAAAGTCAAATCTCAGATAAGAAACACAAAAAAACTATCATATGAAACAATAAAAAAATAGTATAAAACTATAAGCATATTTTAAGAAACACAATAAAACCATAAAAAACTCTAACAAAACCCAAAATAAAAACAGATTTTCCACTCATAAAACAGTAAAAAAAGGCAAAAAAGCAATAAATATATAAGAAAAGACATATAATAAATATCAAGGTTACTCATACTAATTTTATAGCATAAAAAGGTTGGAGGCCACAATTTATGAATATTGTAGCACAACATTTTCCATAAAAATATTCTGATTTATTCTTTTTAAAATATATTCACGGAAGAATCTGCTACAAAAACATTGATTGTAATATTGATTTCTTCTGAATTTTCATTTTCTTTCACTATTGGATAAATAAAAATATTATGCATATTTTTCATGTAAATTTTTTTTAAAGTATTGGGATTTGTTTTTATATAAGTTTCATGTATGTTATTTTTGCTTCTTCCTTGCAAAGCATCAATATATTCTGTTGGTAAACCAATATTTGAAGCATGAAATTTTCTTAGTGCATGTGATCTGAAAAATCTATAATGACCTTTAAAACCCCAACCCATATAATCATTAATGTATTCAAATTTTTTAATTAATAATGAATCACTATATGGGAATAATTTATCATCAAAAGACAATTTTTCTCTACTTTTAAGGTATTTAACTATAACCTCAGAAGCTTCTGGTGAACAAAAAGTATGATAATATTTATCAGTTTTTCTTCTTTTAATATAAAATGTTGGAACTATATTCTTTTTTAAAGATAATTCTGCTAAAAATCCGTAAACCGTGGTATTTGAATGATACTTTGATGTTGCTTCAAAAAAATCCTTAACTGTTAATGATAATGTTTCTGCTTTAGCAGTTCCACTAGACGACATGAATAAAATTAAAGCTTTAAAATCTATTGTAACTATATCTAATACTCGTTGTATGTCCTGTTTTGTTGGTAAATCATTGTAATTAATTTCATACTCTTTTTCATATTTTGCTGTAGGTAATTCTGGAATTTCTATTTCATAATGTTTATAAAAAGTTTTAATTTTAGACAAATAATTCTTAATTGTACTACTAGCAATGCCTTTTTTTATTAAAAATAGTCTATATGTTATCATATGTTCTTTAATATGTCTATTTTTTAATTGTACATTATTATTTTCATCAATTATTGCTTCATTTAATAATTCTTTAAGTGACATATCACAATAAGAAGTATAACTTTTTAAAGCAGTAATATAACCTCTTACAGTATTTTCTTTAATATTTCTTTCTTTACATAATTTTACAAGTAAGTTATCATTATACATAAAATAATTATAATAATTCTCTATTAAATTGTTTGAGAAAGGTATAAAACTACTTAAAGAAAAAGGATGCGTATCCTACATAACATCGAAATCTTATACTAGAGCAGCATATGGAGAAAAACTACGTAAACTATTTTTAAAATATCAAATAATAAGTTACGTAGATTATACTAAAGAAAAAGTATTTGAAGATGTTTCTGTAGATACAAGTGTCATTTTAATTAAAAAAGAGAATACTGAGAAAAATATTATTAAGGTTAATAAATCATTCGAAATGAAACAAAATAGATTAACTGAAATTCCTTGGACTTTTGATAAAGAAGAAATATTAAATTTACGCGATAAAATATTATCACAAGGAGAATTAATAAAAAATATTGAAGATTTAAAAATTAATCGTGGAGTATTAACAGGAAAAAATAAAGTTTTTATTATTGATAAAAATTTGAAAAATCAGTTAATAAAAGAAGATTCAAAAAATAAAGAAATTATTAAACCTTTGATTAGAGGAAGAGATATCTCACAATGGAAAATAAATTATCAGGATTTATATATAATTTTCAGTAAACGAAATATAAATATAAATGATTACCCTACAATAAAAGACTATTTATCCGAATATAAAGAGGAATTGACACCGCGACGTGATGATGATCCTAAAAACATTAAAAGAAGAAAAAAAGGTTCTTATAAATGGTATGAATTACAAGATGCAGTAGAATTTTATGAAGATTTCGAAAAACCAAAAATAGTTTATAGTGAAATAGTTCAAAAACCACAATTTGCATTTGATAACAAAAATTATTATCCAGAAGCAACAACATTCTTATTAACTTCCAATAATATTAATCTTAAATATGTTTTAGCATTAATGAATTCTAATGTTTTATTTTGGGTATTCAGGTTCTTATGTACTACATTATCAGAAAAAGGAATAAGATACAAGAAAAAATTTATTCAGGAATTACCACTAATCATTGATGTTTCATCAAAAACTGAAGAAAAAATTTGTGTACATGTAGATAATATTCTTAAATATATTGAAGAAGATGATGAAGAAATAAATATAAAAGAAGAAGAAAATATTTTAAATAATTTAATTTATGAAATTTATAATATAACACCTGAAGAAAAAGACATAATTGAAAAAAATTTATTTTAACTCTTTTTCAATAATATTTACTTCTTCTGAGGTTAAATTAAATAATTCATATACTTTAGTATTTAAATTATTTTCACACTCTGAAATTAATTTACTATTTCTGTTATCATCTCCTTTCTTTAATTCTATTAATTTAAGTACTTCCTGTTTGAAATATCTTTGATTTTCTAATGAAGTATAAGGAATTGGTAATTGTTCCATATATTGGTTGGATAACAAAAAACCACTTTTTCCTAACTTATGACCTATTCTTTTTAAATACCATTCTATTACATTACTATTCAAAATCATCAATAAATATTCCAATAAATAAGTTGAGTAGTCATCTAATGTTAAAAAAACCATTGAATCTATAATGTAAAAATTTTGTTTATTATCCAATACAAAATTTGGTTTTTTACATACTCTTTGCCATATTAATTTAGGTTTCATGAATTCATCATAATATTTACAAGTTCGTAAATTGGTATAATGTGTTCCTTGATCAGAACGTTTTACTAAATTCTTTTTATATTGTTTTAAATATGTGTAAATGATAGGATATTCCTTTTTAACATTTATACCATCTTTTGAACAAATTAAATATAAATTTTTATAATTAATTTTATATTTTTCTATGTCTTTACCTCTTAAAACAGGTTTTAGGATTTTAGAATCTTTTTTCTCTTGTTCAATTAAAGATTCTTTGATGTTTTCATCAATAATAAATGCTTTATTATATCCTGTTTTTATTCCATAAAACAATTTTATTTCTTTTATATCCTTTATTAACAAATTATCTTTTAAGATTTTTTCTTTTAATTCATATATTTCAGGTTTTTCAAAAGTCCAAACATCAGAAGAAATATGTGATTGTTTAAAATAATATTCTTTATTTATATATATGTTATTTTCATTATTTTTTTCTTTTTTAATCAAAATTACACTAGAATCTACATTAGCATCTTTAAAAATTTTAACTCCTGAATAATCAATAAAGATAGAAATAGTAAAGGAACTAAGATAACTCCTTAATAATTTTCCATATTTTACTTGAGTAAATTTATTAGATGTTATGTAGGATAAGCATCCTTTTTCTTTAAGTAGTTTTATACCTTTCTCAAACAATTTAATAGAGAATTATTATAATTATTTTATGTATAATGATAACTTACTTGTAAAATTATGTAAAGAAAGAAATATTAAAGAAAATACTGTAAGAGGTTATATTACTGCTTTAAAAAGTTATACTTCTTATTGTGATATGTCACTTAAAGAATTATTAAATGAAGCAATAATTGATGAAAATAATAATGTACAATTAAAAAATAGACATATTAAAGAACATATGATAACATATAGACTATTTTTAATAAAAAAAGGCATTGCTAGTAGTACAATTAAGAATTATTTGTCTAAAATTAAAACTTTTTATAAACATTATGAAATAGAAATTCCAGAATTACCTACAGCAAAATATGAAAAAGAGTATGAAATTAATTACAATGATTTACCAACAAAACAGGACATACAACGAGTATTAGATATAGTTACAATAGATTTTAAAGCTTTAATTTTATTCATGTCGTCTAGTGGAACTGCTAAAGCAGAAACATTATCATTAACAGTTAAGGATTTTTTTGAAGCAACATCAAAGTATCATTCAAATACCACGGTTTACGGATTTTTAGCAGAATTATCTTTAAAAAAGAATATAGTTCCAACATTTTATATTAAAAGAAGAAAAACTGATAAATATTATCATACTTTTTGTTCACCAGAAGCTTCTGAGGTTATAGTTAAATACCTTAAAAGTAGAGAAAAATTGTCTTTTGATGATAAATTATTCCCATATAGTGATTCATTATTAATTAAAAAATTTGAATACATTAATGATTATATGGGTTGGGGTTTTAAAGGTCATTATAGATTTTTCAGATCACATGCACTAAGAAAATTTCATGCTTCAAATATTGGTTTACCAACAGAATATATTGATGCTTTGCAAGGAAGAAGCAAAAATAACATACATGAAACTTATATAAAAACAAATCCCAATACTTTAAAAAAAATTTACATGAAAAATATGCATAATATTTTTATTTATCCAATAGTGAAAGAAAATGAAAATTCAGAAGAAATCAATATTACAATCAATGTTTTTGTAGCAGATTCTTCCGTGAATATATTTTAAAAAGAATAAATCAGAATATTTTTATGGAAAATGTTGTGCTACAATATTCATAAATTGTGGCCTCCAACCTTTTTATGCTATAAAATTAGTATGAGTAACCTTGATATTTATTATATGTCTTTTCTTATATATTTATTGCTTTTTTGCCTTTTTTTACTGTTTTATGAGTGGAAAATCTGTTTTTATTTTGGGTTTTGTTAGAGTTTTTTATGGTTTTATTGTGTTTCTTAAAATATGCTTATAGTTTTATACTATTTTTTTATTGTTTCATATGATAGTTTTTTTGTGTTTCTTATCTGAGATTTGACTTTTTTATTGATAACCTTGGATTGTTATAGTGTGTATGTTTTATTGTGTGTTTCTTCCATATACAAATTTTGGTATTGCATCATCTAATGGATCAAATGTTTCAATGTTTTTGATGCTGGTGCATTTCATGCTTACTTTGTAGTGTAGTGTGCTGGGTAGTCTTTGTATTCTTTTGGTGTCTACACTTACTTTTGTGTCGCATAATTGTTTTTGTATTCCTACTATCATTCTTATTATTTTGTCGTATCTGATGGGTCGTATTTGTCGTCTTACTAGTCCCCATTGTCCGTTGTTTACTAGTTCTTTTCTTTTGATTATGTCATTTTTGAGTTTTCTGTTTAGTCCGGGGTATCTGCGTGTTTTTTCTAGATGATTTACTGTATATTTAAACCAGTCCGTGTATACTCTTGGGTATCTGAATGGTATAACGAAGTGTTGTAATTAATCTTTAAATTGTGGTATGTCTACTCCTAACAGATAGTTTACTATTTCAGCGCTTAATGTACTTGTGGTATGTAATAGTTGCTCATCTTGTATTATTAGATGGTATCTTCTGCCACCATATACACTGTATGTTTCTTTGTAGCCTAAATCTTGTATGTTGTCTTTTATTCGTATTATTATCTCCTTTGCTTGTTCTAGACACTCTGAACATAATTCCCCCTTGCGGATATACATGTTCTTAGGGTGTTGTCCTTGGCATCGACATCGAATACTAGTTCTGCTCCGTCCCATCCTTCACGCTTTGTGGGATTATCATATTGTGCTACTGAGGAGTATCTAAGTATGGTCTTTTAGCTTTGAGAACTCTTTCTAGGTATCGTGTTTGTGTGAATTGGTGGTATCTATCTCGTGGTCCCTTACCTACTCGGTTGCATGCAAATTCTCTTCTTTGAATATTACATGTAATGTACTCTGGTACTTCTTTTTCATCATATTCTTCTGTGTAGAATTGTTTTAATTCATTTTTTGTTGCCATTCGTAGCTGCATCATTTCTCGTACTTCTTATTCTGCTTTTTAGTGAGTAATTTTCGTTTACGATTATAATATGAGAAGGAATTTCCAATTTTCTGGCAGTTCTTGTAGGGTGTGAATAGGTTTGGTTGTTGTATTCTTATGTTTTCACAGTTCATTGGTGTGTACCATGGTATTTTTCAACAATGCTCATGATTTATAGGGTTTTCGCAAATCCTAGTTTACTGTGTATGTTCATCTTTTCTTGTGGCAGGTCCTTGAATAGTGGTGGTGTACAGTTGTGCTGCACGATGAATTAATGGTATTATCTCATTTAAAGTTATGTTTAATGTAGAATCCATATTTGTTATCTTGGTACCATGTATGTGTCTTGCATATACTCCGGATATAATCGTGCATATGATAAATAAGGTGTTATGAATATGATGATAGCATAGTTTCTTCCCCCACTATTGATTCCATCTAGTGCTTTCTTGATATATGGAGGGAATGCTTCTGGTATGTATTGTGTTGGTTGTTCATCATTGTAGTTTATGTATCATCCTTGTTTTATTATCTGGTTATTGCCTTTTCCTGTTCTTTTAGTGTTGTGTGTATATCTTTTCCTACTTCAGTTATGATGGGTGCTGGTTCTACTTGTTTTAGTTTATCTTCTATTAATTCCATGTATTGGCGTGTTATTTGTTCTATCAGTGCTACTATTAAGTCTCCTTTTACGCTGAATACTAGTAAATTGTATATCTATTCGAGTCTTCAGTGATGCAGGTACTCTTGGTATTCATAGAAGAAGTCATCATAGGTTAGTATTAATTTGTCCTGGTTTAGTAGTAGTAGTTTGTTTAGTGGTATCTTGGTGTTTTCTAGTAGTGATAGTATGTTATTTAGATGTGTGTCTTCGGGGTTTATGTATTCTCATAGTGTTTCATCTAGTAATGTGTCGTTGTGTGTTTTTTGTTGTTTTTTGAGTTTCTTAAAACAAATATGAAATATTTCAATATTTATTTTCTTCGTTATATGTGGATATAAAGAAACAATTTTTTATTAAAAATAATAATTTATTTAATAAACAATATAAAATGATTAAATAATAAAAAAAATAAATAAAGTGATTATTTATCATAATCTCTTCCTTCAATTTTTGAAAACCATTATAACTGATACTGAATCCGGATAATCCAACCCCCACTCCCTTTTTCCTTAACATTGGCAATACCATAGCACGTGAAGAGTCAAGCATACAGGTTTTTTCAATTCATAAACTCGGAGTAACCAAAGATTAGTATTCATAGTGTTAAAGTATCATTTAAATATTTTTATTAAATCTACCTCTCTCTTGAATAAGATAGTACTGAAACATTGATTGCAGTATCCCCTTCTTAAATTCTTCAAAATATATTATACCTTTTGATTGTTGAAATCTTTTTATCAACTGTGAATAAAAAGTCTGCTATCTTTTTTGTTTTTCTATAGAACTTGGCACATAAATTGGAATTTTGGAGATTAATCATAATGTTATCAAGGAATTATAATTAACACAATATTTTATCAATTTTGAATATTTTGAATCTTTATTTAAAGTATTGGCATTACCTACAATAATTAATTTTTTCTTAGCACGGGTCAAAGATACATTTAATCTCCTATAATCGGTTAGAAAACCAAGTTTTCCCATATTATTACTTCGAACAGTTGAAATAAGTATGATTTCTTTTTCATTTCCTTGAAATCCATCAACTGTTTTGACAGACACATCGGTTTTCGATTGGATTAAATTAACTTGTGCGTCATAAGGAGTAATCACTCCAATATTATCATTATTAAATCCTTTGTACTGATATTCTTTAATAATTTTTAATATTATTTCTGATTCTAATTGATTTTCATAGGACTTTTGTTTTTTAGACTCTTTATTATTTGAGTTATTAGCAGTATTAATAAAAATTAAAGGAAAATTTTTATCATATTTCTTACAAACAACTGTTAACATGTTATTCTCTACATTTTTTGCACATTGTAATTTTGAATCATAAAATAAATTATTTGGTAATTCCATTAATATTTTATTCATACGATATTGTACATCTAATAAAGAACTTTGATATTGAAATTTTTCTATTAATAATTCAAATAATGTTTTTTCAAATTCGTCTTTAATATCATTATTTAAAACCGTTGGTGGTAGTTGTTTATGATCTCCTGCCAGTATGAATCTTTTTCCTTTAGAGATTGGAATCAATACGCTTGGAATTGTTGCTTGTGATGCTTCATCTATAATTACAACATCAAAGGAAGTATTTTTAATAACATCTAAAGCTGCAGAAGAATTTGTTGAAAATATTACTTGAGATTTTTTAATAATATCTATTTCTATTTTATTTTTAATCTCATGTATACAACCATATAAATGATTAATTTGTCTTTTTATTTTAATCCATTCAGCCATTGAAGAAGTTTCTTCATTAGTTAATTCTAAAACTCTCTCTTTTTGTTTCGCTGCTGTTAATATATCTTCTTCAGATACTTGTTTTAATATTACATAAGTTGGTTCAATGAACTTTTCTTGATTCTCTTTAAGTTTAGTAATATATGACTCCTTTTCTTTAATTTCATTTTGTAATTCGTGTTCTTTTATTTGATTATAAAATGAAATTTCACTTAGTTTATTTGAAATATTATTTTTTTTACCTAATCTACTAATAATAATCTCTTGTCCTGAAATTCTTTCAGCAATATTGTCAACTGCTGCATTACTTTCTGCACTGACTAAAACTTTATGTGATAATTGAACTTCCTGAATTATTAATTCAACTAATGTTTTGGTTTTACCTGTTCCAAAAGGGCCGTGTATTAAATAAAAATCATTACAACTGATAGCATTTGTTATAGCATTCTTCTGGTTTTTATTTAATTCTTTATCTTTGAATGTTATATTTTTTAATTTGTATTCTTTTGGTTTTTCTCTATTTAAAGCTAATTTTAGTGCATAAACTCCTTCATCAGTTAAATTATCTAAATTTTTTTCCATTCTATTATAAGTAGTGTTATTTATTGATAAATGAATCATTACTTCCTCGTTTAACCATTTAGGAATTTTCTTATAATAATCTTTATATTCAAAGGATATACTTAATGAATGGGATTTTTTTTCTATTATAGTCCCTTCAGTATGATTATCATATGCATTTTGTGGAAAAACTAATACTACATCATCTTCATCAATTTCAGTTTTTAGCTTTTTTATTGTCCTGAATTTATAGACATATCCCCTAGAATTCTTATTAATACATTTACCGGTAATATTGTTTACTGCTTTTCCTTTTAGTTCTCGTTGTTTAGTATCCATATGATATATTTCATTTTTCATTTCTTTTTGGTTTTCATTTCTTTCTATATCAATATATTTTTTTAAATCGTCAATAAATAACTCTACCAACTAAAATCACTCCTATAAAAAAAAATAATGTGTTATTCCTCAATATTCTTATTATCAATAGATATTTTTTTACAATAATCTCTTAATTTTTTAAAAAAATATAATTAATTACATTATTTTAATAAATTATGATTTTATCCTTTTGTACCATATTTTTAATTTTTTAAATATGTAAAGTTTTTAAAAAGTTATTAATGTTCTAAAAATTATTTAATTCATTTTTCTAAGATATAGTTACTTGTTTAGATTTTTTTCTCATTTTTAATAATTCTATCATATTCTTCATTGCTTCTTCGCTAGCATCATTTAATAAATATTGATCATCATATTTTTCCATTTTTTTAAGTTGAAATGTTATTAACTCATCTAGTATTTCTTCATTTTTAACTTTTTCATTATTTTCTAATTTTTCAATTATTTTCATTCTATCACCTTATAAATGTTTATTTTAAATTTATAGATTAAATAAATAATTTGAATATAATTAATAACTTTTTAATAAAAATATTTTTTATTTTTTTAATATATAAATGTTATTAAATTTATTTTTAATATTAATTTTTTAAAAATAATGCGTTATATCTTTTTTAATCAAAAATGTGTATGCCATAAAAATATATAAAATATAAATAATATTTATGACAAATAATGTTTTAAAGGTGGAAAAAATGGAAAATAATTTAGGTTCTAGGTTAAAATATTTGAGAAAAAAACATAATTTTACACAAAGAGAAGTTGGGGATTTTCTAGATATTAGTCAAAGCCAGTTAGCAAAGGTTGAATCTAATGACAGAAATTTAAAACTAACTAAATTGTTGAAATTATGTGATTTATTCAATGTTTCTGAAGAATATCTTTTATATGGTGAAGGTGATTCTGATAAGAATAAACTTGCTTTTAGGAAAGAAAATAAATCAATTGACTTGGAAACTCTTGCACGGATGAATAGAATAGTAAATAATTTGAAGTTTATGAAGGATTTATATAAGGAGCATTATGAAGATGATTAAT
>AUXO018425321.1_pt1 | contig 13046 bp, 14 predicted proteins | sample 768731 | NCBI WGS metagenome assembly AUXO01 (sample SAMN02715735, study PRJNA202380) | gut metagenome | biome: sheep rumen | host: Ovis aries | place: New Zealand: Palmerston North
TAGCCTGCATTCTCGATGCATTTTCACTGGCGATAGACTCAAGAAATGCACCGTAGATAATGTTCGTCATATACTTCGGAATAAGCTGTGCAAGTATATCCTCCTCTGGGCTGTCGAAATTAATCCTCGTCCCGAGAGACGCAAGCTCAGTACTCCAGTTGAGTCCCGTAGAACCATAGTTCATGGTAAGAGACTTATCGACATCTGACTCATCGAGCATATCTTCCGGGAAATCCTCTGCCTCAAGCGGAATGACCTTTCTGAGTGTCGGAATATGAGTTACCGTGTTCTTAAAGTCCGTATATGCTATATATATTTCCTTTATATCACCGCCCAGATATCCTTCTACCAGTTCTTTGGTGATTGCTATACAGTCATCATAAAGCGGGTCATTTATAACATCCGAATCATCTTTGAGTATAGTATATCCACGCCTTTTAAGACCTTCGATTCCCTTCCTGCCCAGACCGTAAATCTCGGTTTTGGATTTATCAAAGCCCGCAGCATCAACAAGCTTAACTATGTTAGTGTTGAAACCGCCCGCAAGACCTCTGTTGGAAGACATTACGATCACTACCGTCTTACCGTCATCCTTTTCATTAAGAAATGCATTTTGAGATATGAGTGTCTTGCTCATTATAGAACACATAACCTTATAAAGCATTTCGAAGTAAGGCGTGTTTGCCTCAACCCGGGCTCTTGCCTTCTGGAGCTTTACGGTTGCTACCAGCTTCATGGCCTTGGTTATCTGCTGCGTACTCTGCACGCTTTCTTTTCTTCTTTTTATGCTTCTCATTGAAGCCATACAAAGTTACCTCCGCCTAAAAGGCTTCTTTAGTATCTTCAATCTGCTTGATAAGCAGCTTTTCTATATCGTCATTTATAACCTTTTCATTTCTGATTGACTCAAAAATCTCAGGAGCCTGTGCTCCGATTCTTTCGAACAGCGCCTCTTCAAATTCTGCAATTCTTGAGGTCTCAATATCAAGAAGATAATGCTTAACTGCCGCATAGATAATAACAATCTGTTTTTCAACAGCAAGCGGCTTATACTGCGGCTGAACAAGAATCTGACGGATCTTTTCACCCTGTACAAGCTTTTCTTTTGTATCATCATCAAGCTCTGAACCGAACTGTGCAAAAGCAGCAAGTTCTCTGTACTGTGCAAGTTCCACACGGATAGGTCCGGCTATCTTCTTCATAGCCTTTACCTGCGCAGCGCCACCTACTCGGGAAACTGAAAGGCCCGGGTTGACAGCCGGTCTGAAGCCCGAATTAAACATTTCTGTCTCGAGATAAATCTGTCCGTCTGTAATGGAAATGACATTCGTAGGGATATATGCCGATACATCCCCTGCCTGTGTCTCTATTATAGGGAGAGCTGTAAGGCTTCCTCCTCCAAGTTCATCCGAAAGTTTTGCCGCTCTCTCAAGAAGTCTTGAATGAAGATAGAATACATCTCCCGGATATGCCTCACGTCCAGGTGGTCTTCTCAGAAGAAGTGAAAGTGTACGGTATGCCTGTGCATGCTTACTTAAATCATCATAAATGATAAGCACGTCCTTGCCGTTTTCCATCCACTCTTCACCGATAGCACATCCTGCATATGGTGCAATGTACTGAAGCGGTGCCGTTTCACTGGCAGTTGATGCAACTACCGTTGTATAACTCATGGCATCGTATTCATTAAGTGTCTTAACTATATTTGCAACTGTTGAAGCCTTCTGACCTATAGCTACATAGATACAGTAAACCCCAAGTCCCTTCTGATTGATAATGGTATCAAGTGCTATCGCCGTCTTTCCTGTCTGACGGTCACCGATTATAAGCTCTCTCTGCCCTCTTCCTATCGGAACCATGGCATCGATTGCCTTAATACCTGTCTGAAGCGGAGTGTCTACCGACTTACGTGTGATAACGCCCGGAGCCACTCTTTCGATAGGTCTTGATTTATCTGTTTCGATAGGTCCCTTGTCATCTATAGGCTGTCCTAATGCATTTACTACTCTTCCGAGCAATGCATCTCCAACAGGCACAGTTGCTACACGTCCTGTAGTCTTAACAAGGTTACCCTCACTGATCTTTGAAGTATCGCCTAGAAGAACCGCTCCAACATTATCTTCCTCAAGGTTCATGACCATGCCGTAAACGTCGTTAGGAAAGAGAAGAAGTTCTCCCTGCATGGCATTATCAAGACCATGTATTCTGGCTATACCGTCCGCCACCTGGATTACTGTTCCGGTTTCAGCCGTTTCAAGCTTAACTTTGTAGTTTTCAATCTGTTTCTTTATAACAGAGCTTAACTCTTCCGGTTTAAGTTCCATGCTTACATATTCCTTTCCAGGCTTTTCCTGAGAGTCTCAAGTTTGGTAGCAATGCTGCTGTCGAGCATTTTATCGCCAAGCTTAATAACAAGTCCGCCTATGATTTTCTTATCTACATTAAAATCCATTCTCATTCTACTGTAACGAGTAGTTTCAATGAGTTTATCCGTTATACGCTTTTTCTGTTCATCGGAAAGCGGGAAACTGGAGGTAACAGATGCAACTCCTATCCCTTCTGCCGAAAGCGAAAGCTCTATAAATGTCCTGAGTGTCTTTACTATCTTACCCGGATGATCCTTCTCAATAAGTGTAACCAGAGTTCCGGTTATAAGAGGATCCGCTTTTCCTTCAAAAGCTTCACTTATAAGAGATAATTTCTCGCTTGTCTCAATATCAGGATGTTCAAGTATTCTTCTGTAATCGGGATTATCATTTAGAACCGAGATTATCTCCTCAGCTTCCTCCCTTACCTTGCTTAGTTTATCCTGTTCCTTTGCAGCAGAAAAAAGAGCGTTTCCATATATGGACTCAACTAGTTTTGCCATGTATCCTCACCTATTTCAAGAAGCGTTTCATCAACAAGCTTCTCCTGCTTTGCTTCATCCATCTCTTCTTCCACAAACTTACCTGCAACGAGAGTTGCCACGTTGATTATCTCAAGACGAACCTCGTCACTGACCTTAGCCTTTTCAAGTTCGGCCTCTCTGTGTGCATTTGAAATGATACGCCCTGCCTCTTCTTTAGCTTCGGCAATGATGTCAGACTCATTTTTAACAGCCTTACGTCTTGCTTCACTAAGAATCTCCTTGGCCTCTTCATCAACCTTGTCCAGTTTTTCTTCGTATTCAGCTTTTACTTTTGCGGCATCCTCTTTATCACGCGCCGCATCCGCAAGGTCGCTTTTTACCTTTTCCTGTCTCGCTTCAAGAGCTTTTCGCACAGGATTGATAAGAAGATAACCTACGAAAAAGAAAAGAACGAATATAGCAATCCCCTGAAACAGAAGATCAAATAAAAGCTGGCTGTCGAGTCCGAAGATTCTGCCCGCAAGAATAGCAGGCGCCGTTATCGACATATTCATATACTGTTCTCCTAAAATCCTGAAGTAACTGTTATACCAGTTTTAACTCTTAGTTATCAAAAGGCTTAACGAACATAAGCAGAAGTGCAACTACAAGTCCGTAAAGACCTGTTGTCTCTGCTACTGCCTGTCCAAGAAGCATAGTTGACATGATTGTGCTTCTTGCGCCCGGATTCTTTCCAACTGCCTGTGCACCCATACCGGCAGCATTACCCTGACCAATACCGGTACCAATACCTGAGCAAACTGCTATTCCTGCACCAAGTGCTGAAAAAGCGTGAACAAGATCAAGTCCGCTAAAATTATTCATAATTTTTTCCTCCGAAACTTTATTCTTTCTTTATTCTTAATATGTAACTTCTCAGTTACTTATATTTATTATCAGTGACGGATGTCACTTACTTTCGACCATACATGTTTGCAAAGCCTTCTACTCTGCCCCGCGCTTATCTGTAATAAATGTAATCGTCAGCATACAGAAAACATAAGTCTGTATTGCGCCTGAAAAGATATCAAAATATACATGAAGCGCTGCAGGTACGCCGATTTTGGCAAACCACGGAAGCATACCGTAGTAAAGTGCCATAAGCACGGTTCCGCCGAGAATGTTACCGAAAAGACGCAGTGACATCGAAAGCGGCGTCGAGAATATACTGATAACATTCATAGGGAAGAACAGCGGAAACGGTTCAAAGAGAGCCTTGACCGAGCCCCATTTGTTGTATCTTATATCCGCATATTCAATCATGATAAATGTTATAAGCGCAAGTGAAAGCGTAGTGCCGTAATCTGCTGTCGGCGGACGGAGTCCGAATATTCCGGCTGTATTTGAGAAGAAAATAAACAGGAAAAGTACTCCTATATAAGTGATGTACTTCTTAGCCGTCTTCTTTCCCATCGTCTCAGTCACAAAGTTCGTGAGCATATCAACGCCCATCTCTGTAATGGTGGAAAGTGTTGTCATCTTTCCAGTTGCTTCAGCCTTAAGAAAACTTCTTCTCGCACATACGGCGAATATCATTATCACTATCATTACTATAATAGTGCATACATGTGTAGTTGTGATGTATACCTCGGTTCCGAAGAAATTCACCGGATAAAGCTGATGGATATAAAAGTCAGCTTCCTTTGATGAATCTGCAAGAATATGAGGTGCATTTCCTACTATACCGGAAAACATCTTTATTCCTCCCAGGAGAGAATTTTATCTATAAGTTTATCTATAAGCGGATGTGTAAGCGCCGAAAATTTAATGGTAAAAAGTCCGATTGCCGCACCCGCAAACATATACGTATCCAGAATTATCGTTACTACCATGACAAGAAGAGCTATTATAAGCCTTACTGTCTTTCTTCCAAAGGTAAAGCCTTTGGCTTTTTTTTCATTCATCTCAAGCGATGCATCGATGGAATCATACATATTAACAAGGAATAATGATGCCGCTATCACACCCAGGATAACGCCCGCAGTAAAGAGAAGTTTCTTCGGGACAAATATAAGCCCTATCAGTATCGCGACTATTCCATATAATAAACAACCAAAGATAAGCCCTGCGAGCGTCCTTCCGGCCACATCGTCACGCCTTATCCTCATCATCCTTATTAAAAGCTTTTTTAACCCACTCTTCAGGCTCTTCTTCTTTTCCATGTATATGCTTCTTAATGAGAAGGTACACTGCCCTGTATCCGCTCAGTATACCAAGCACTATAAAGAAAAATATAAGCTTCGTTCCAAACTTTTTATCTATGAAATACCCTGCACCAAAGCATATTCCGAAGGTAACCATCATCGTGATGCCTACCTGCAGAACAAGAAATAAAGTTTCAAGTACCTCGTGATTCTTCTTCATAGCACAAATGATTATAATTTATAAGGCGCAATGCCGCAAGAGATTTAAAAACTAATTTAGCACAGCAACCCCATCTTTGACATTAGACAAAAACACCTTCCTGTCTGTAATTTGACAGAAAATCTCTTATTCTTTCAGCGGCATCCTTAAGTACATCCATTTCCGGAAGATATACTATGCGGAAATGATCCGGAACTTCCCAGTGGAATCCTCCGCCGTGAGTAAAGAGAATCTTTTTCTCCTTAAGGATATCATAGGCGAACTTCTCGTCATTTACTATTCCAAACATTTCCGTGTCAATCTTAGGGAAGATGTAAAATGCCGCCTTCGGCTTAACTGCCGAAAGACCCGGAATGTCATTTATCGCATTGTAAATGAACTCCCTCTGCTCATAAACCCTTCCGCCCGGCTGTATCAGAGTATCGGTTTCAGCTGTAATATCAAGCGCCGGAGCTATAAGAGACTGAGCCGGAACATTGGAACAGAGTCTCATGGATGAAAGGAGATTGATTCCTTCTATATACCCTTTGGCATTTTTCTTATTACCTGAAATGGACATCCAGCCTACACGGTATCCTGCGATAAGATGCGACTTGGACAATCCGTTAAATGTAATGCAGAGTCCGTTTGTAAGGCTTGCAATTGACACATGCTTCTCGCCGTCCATAACAAGACGGTCATATATCTCATCGGCAAAAATGATAAGATCATGTGCTTCGGCAAGATTAACTATATCGATAAGAATATCCTTCGGATAAAGAGCTCCCGTCGGATTATTCGGATTAATCACAACTATGCCCTTGGTTCTGGGCGTGATCTTTTTTCTTATATCATCTATATCAGGATACCAGTCCTGTTCTTCGTCACATATATAGTGAACAGCCGTTCCGCCCGCAAGCGTTACAGATGCCGTCCAAAGAGGATAGTCCGGAGCAGGAACAAGGATTTCATCACCGTAATCAAGAAGCCCCTGCATGGAAAGTGTTATAAGTTCACTGACTCCGTTTCCGGTATAAACATCATCAATGGACACGCCATCGATCCCTTTCTTTGAATCGTATTTTATAATTGCTTCTCTTGCCGAGACAAGACCTTTTGAATCAGAATATCCCTCTGTATCAACAAGGTTGTTGGTCATGGTTTTTATGAGCTCATCCGGTGCTCTGAAACCGAAGGGTGCCGGATTTCCTATATTAAGCTTAAGTACGTCTTCTCCCGCACGGATCATACGATTCGCTTCATCCATTACAGGGCCTCTTATGTCGTAACATACATTATTAAGCTTTACAGATTTTTCAAAATTCCTCATCACTAGCCTCCTTAAAAAACCCAGATGGCATAATCACACACTGAGTCAGTTTATCATAAAACAAAATGACATTGCAAGCACGCCATGCAATATTGCTGCATTATTTTCTGAATACTATTACCCCATTAATTCCGGTATTAATAATCCCGGTTCAATCCTGCATAAGTAATTGAAGGAGTTTGTCATATATAAAATCTACGCTTGCCTCTCTTACCGCATTTCTTCCTATATCACCAAAATGCATGAGCCATGTAAATGTCTTTCCACCCATGTATATACCAAAGGAAACTGTCCCCACAGGTTTTTCCAAGCTTCCGCCGCTTGGGCCTGCAATTCCGCTTATCCCAACACCAATTACGTCTGTAACTATCGCATCGCTATCACCGGCATCGACCTCATCTACAGGCATCTTACTTCTTATCAGACGCCCGACTCTTGCGGCGCCGTATGCCATCTCGCCTGCAACCTCCTCGCTTACTACCCCATACTTTTCTATCGTTTCTGCTTTTACCCCAAGCTCCTGAACCTTCGCCTCATTTGCATAGGTAATGAAACTCACATCAAGTACGGAAGATGCGCTCGGTACATTTACAAGTCTTGCCGCTGCAAGCCCCGCGGTGCATGACTCCGCAAACACTATATGATAACCTCTTTCAGCAAGAAGATTCACAAGCTTTTCCTCTTTTGTCATCTCTATCATCTCCTAAATGCATGTGATAAGAGATTTCTCATCACCTTTAATTCTTACTACTTGTTTCAAATCGGGCAATAAGCATAGGCTTTCCTTCTTCATCACCCAGAACAACCGTCCATACATTTTCCGCTCTTTTAATGCGTGGATACAGCTTATCTCCGAGATGAGCCTGCTGTTTATATTCCGCAGCAAAACTGCTCACATTTATATTCTCGGGAAGAGTTCTTAAGGCTATATCTATATACTGCGCGTTATTAACATGCCCGTTAGTATCAATATTGGTAGGAAGTACCTCTATCACCTTTTGCTCTTCCCACTCACCTGTACGTATATCGATTTTCCCTTTTATGAAATGTTCCTTTATGCTTTCATCTATCCCAAACTGAGAAAGCCTCTCTTCTACCGGCGTATCACTTCCATAGGCGTCAAGTTCTTCCTGTGGTACATTTTTGTCCGGCATACCCGAACTTAGTTTTACATATGCCCATTCAGACATGGCAAATACCAGTACCTCGCCCTTACTGTCCTTTATGAGAAAGCTTCTTTTTCCTATGAAGTATCTAAAACCACATGCCCATGTTACGATTTCGATCTCTTCACCAAAGCGGGGTTCCCGAAGTATAAACACCTGCCAGTTTGTAAGCATCCATGCCGTATCATGTTCTTTAAGCCAGTCAAGTCCAACGCCCTTATCCTCGGATTCAAATGAACAGCAGTCCTGAAAATAGTTGACTATTGAAAGCGGTGTAAGAACCCTTGTATGCGATGCTTCGCTGTATCTTATCCTTGATTTAAAACTATACATGTAATGTCACCATCCATATTCCGTACAAATATAACTCCCGGGAGCCCTGATATGTACCGCCCAATAAAAGAGGGGTCAAATAAACTGCAACATGACCCCTTTAAAATCTATACTAATTTTTAGAATCTTTAACGTACTGTTTAATACCCTGAAATGTACTTTCACTGATGATGTGTTCTATTCTGCATGCATCCTTCTCTGCTGTTTCTGCATCTATCCCTGCAGTAAGCTGAAGAAATTCTGTCAGAGTAGTATGCTTCTCATATACCTCACCGGCTTTTTTCATTCCAAGCTCAGTAAGATGAATTACGCCATCATCACTCTTTACTATATACCCATCCTTTGAAAGGAGGGACATTGCCCTGCTTACACTCGGTCTGCTGAATCCCAGTTCACGTGCAACATCAATGGAACGAACATTGCCGTTCTTCTCCTTTAGTATAAGTATTGTCTCAAGATAATCTTCGCCTGATTCGTACATTTTATCCCCCAAATATACTATTATTACAGGTATTCTATAACTTAGATACCAACTATGCAAGAGCGATTTCATGATGAAATGCTGTTCATCTGTAATTAAATGATATTATCAATCTGTAGGATTTTTACTGCACATTGCCGCCTTACATATTCGATGCTAAACTCTCTGCCAATTCAGCCTGCTCCGCTGCATCTGTCTCATTCTGTTTCCATGTGAGTCCGAGACCGTCATCATTATATCTCGGTATAACATGAACATGAAGATGGAAAACAGTCTGACCTGCCGCAGGCTCATTGTTCTGAAGAACATTTACACCGTCACAGTTAAATGTCTTCTTCATGGAAAGAGCAATTCTTTTTGCAAGAGGAAGAATCTTTTCTGCCACAGTATCATCTACCTCATAAAGGTTATCAGCGTGCTGCTTAGGTATAATAAGTGAATGGCCTTTCGCCGCAGGACTGGCATCAAGTATCACTCTGAAATCATCATCTTCATACACAGTATTTGTAGGGAATACCCCATTTGCAAGCTTGCAGAATATGCAATCATCTTTCGTCATTTTCTTTTCCTCCTTTAAAATCATCCTCTCCCTATTATAATCATTTATCATCTGTTTTAAAAGCTTTGTAGGAACACGCACACTTCTTGGATTATCATTTTCCGAAAACTGCTCTTCTATAAGAGTCTCATCCTTTCCGAACTCCGCAGTAAAAACATTTCCGCCAAATGAACCGCCGCCCGACTCAGCTTTCCCGAGTTCCTCTTCAATGTAATCACTGAAATTCGGAACCTCTACATTTATGAACGAGGAGAGCAGGGAGTAATTCTCTTCCTCTATATCAAGCACTAGCCTTTTTCTTCCCTTCCGAAGAGATATCGTTCGGAAGCTGTAATGTATATCATCCATATTAAATCCCTGTTCTGTAAAATGTATCGCCACGCCTTACATAAATAGCAATCCTTGCTTTGTTTATGTGATTTTTATTTATGAATTATTTGTCTCATTATTATATGTTTTCTTATGATATCATGCAGGAAATTTTAGTTAGTTATCATAAATCGGAAATGCAGAAATGATTCTTCCGTCATCGGTAAGATACATATCGATGAGTATACCACTTTCCGAAACACCTTCGTAAGTATTTCCCGAGACAAGCTCTCTGTCATTATATGCTTCCGTAATGGCATCTATAACTTCCTGCGGCGACAGTTCAATAGGGAAGAAAGAAGAATACCCTTTGTTGCCATTTTTGTTTTTCCCGTCTATCTTTACTTTCGCAGTATAAACTCCATAGTCGTCAGGCTCAGTTCTTGAATCAGGATCCGCCTCGCCGGGCGTATTGCCTATACCCTCATAATGGTATCCGCCGCCATTACTGCCCTTAAAGATATGTTCTATGGCTGACTTTGTAAAAATCTTCGTGCCTGAAAGCTTCTTTAATTCAAGCTCGCTGTACCTGCCGTAAAGACTGTCCCTGTCTACTTCGGTTTCATCCTCTTTTGACTCATCTCCGGACTCACCGTTTCCTAATCCTGTTTTATCAGCTTTCGATTCATCTCCTGACTTGCTGCTTCCTGATTCAGCTTTATCCTCTTTTGATTCATCTCCTGACTTGCTGCTTCCTGATTCTGTTTTATCAGCTTTCGATTCCGTCGTCAGGCTCTCAGCAGTTGCCGTGGTGCCGCTTTCAGTCGTCAGCTCAGCGCCGCTCGCAGTTGTCAGCTCAGTCACGCTCTCGGTCGTCAGCTCAGTCACACTTTCAGTTGTCTCCACTGAAAGCGTCGTATGAGGCTCTGCTGTTCCTCTTCCTCTAAACATCGTTACAACGCCGATAATGATCATTACCGCCACTGCAACAGCTAAAACGATTTTATCTCTCTTGTTCATTTCTTATCTCCATCTGCAAGTAAATATAAAAAGATGGTCAATCTGTATATCCGCCGTAGATAGTCTTATTTCGGATCCTCGAGCATCTCACTGTTCACTTTTATAACAGCTCTCGGAATAGCATCTCTGGAATTCTTCCAGTCCGCATCCTTGTTTCTGTAATCATACTTATCTATAAACCAGGACACATCCCCGTTCACTCTTTTTATATTTTCAAAGAAAACCTTATTTAATACTTCAAGGAACTCCGCATACTGCCTGTCATTTAACTCTTTTCTTCCAAGAGAATAAAGCTCCTTATAATGCTCTATACAGAACCCCTTACCGCTACTGAATTTTTCTCTGAAACTTTCTTCCTTTTTCCAAAGATGAAAAATCGTATTTATGTATCTTGGATAATTCTTATCTATCCTGTCACATACAAAACAGCTGTCATTTAACTTTTCAACATATTCTTCAACTTCAGACTTTTCCTTTGCAGTGCCAAAAAGACTCTTCTTCGGAGCAGGGCTCTTTGCCGCCTTTTCGAGATCCCCTATCACCTTATTCATATGAGTATTCAGCATAAGAGCAAGACCAAGCCTGTTCTTGTTGGTATACATCATACGTATATGCGGAGCACAGAATCCAAGTCTGTCCGTCATTTCCCTGTTATCATCCTCCATATACGAAGGTCCCATAGTAAACTCGATTGCATCATTTTCAAGTTTCTTATATATACTGCATATAGGACATTCCGTATCCTCGGAAAATGCATCGTTAACCGGTATAGTAAAAAGCTGTTCTGCCATGACCATATCCTTTCTTTATATCAATGCTGCAATTATAGTATATCTGCAAAGAAAATAAAAGACTGATAAACTGAAGGTCTGACCACAGTTTATCAGTCTCTTATGATTATCCTTTTTTAGCTCCTACATGTTCCTTTTTCTCTTCTTTTTTCACTGTCTTATTCGTTTTAGTCATCTTACGTGGATCCTTGGTTGCTTTCATAGTTGCCAAATCCACTCCTTTATCTATGCCACGCCCCTTCAGGCTGGTCTCTATCTTCTTAAGATGCGTTTCAACCTGATTCTTTGCAGGATTCTTCATACTGAAAATGTTAGTATTATTCGCGATTCCTCTAAATGCTTTATTATTATATAATCGATCTGCCACAGCATCTATCTCTGATTTATCCTTTATATTGTTCATATCATAATACTTATCAATAAGAGTTTTGGCATATTCTTTCTCATATTCCTGGTGAGGATTACGCCCTTCCTTTATAGCTGTTACCACTTTTCGGATTTCAGAACAAACCTTTTTTCTTCTGCTCTGTCTCTTGCTTGGTCCCATGATTTTATCATCTACATGTTTTTCATAAGCACCAACAAGATTCATCAGTGGTTCAGTAAGCTTTTCCATATCCGCAATATTTCTTCCCTGTGCACCTGCCAGTTTATGACGGAACTGCTTTAAGCCTTCCACCAGGTCTTTATACTGATCCGAATCATGAGAATACTTTGAATTAGTGCATATAAGCGCATCATACAGATCATTTGCCGATTTCATATAATCAGTCAGTTTATCATTTGTAACTATACTTTTCTCATGCTTATCCACTTCAGCAGGTGTAATTATATCGTAACCCACAATCTTTTTCTGCGGTATACTTTCAAGAACCTTATCGCCATTATAATGAATTCTTTCAAAATCATTCAGAAAGTCCTCCATCTCCATATCAAAGATTCCATCTTTAACGTTTACCCACTTTCCTACTACCTTGCCATCCTCATTGGTATATTCGACACCATTATCTGATGTAAGCTTCGTGTGCGGATTCTTTATCCTGAAATAATATTTCGGAGGCACATCATCCGATGCATATGCTCCGATAAGCGAATACGCGTGCTGCTCATCCGCAAGCTTCGTTTTTTCCGCTTTATTATAAGTTGAGCAGGAAACAAGAAGCCCTTTATCAATAGCGGTCTTAACCTCGTTAAAGAATTTTTCCGTCTTCTCTCTTTTGGGTATTTGATGTTCAAGACCCATATCAAAGATCCTCTCCCTGAGCCGTTCATATACACCTATCATACCTCTTTCAAATCCATCAAACTCATTACCAGTTAAATCATTGTCTTTAGCCACCTCTTCTATCGCATTATCACGGATATTTGCAAGAGAATTGCCAAGATCTTTAGTATTTCTTTTTTCCGGCGGATATGAAAGAATCGTTGTTACCATTTTAACAAGTCCGTCATATATATATTCCATGTATTCACCAGCAGCTTGATAACCAAGGTTGACAAAGAAATCATCAACCTTACTTACCACTTCATCTTTAGTAAGCTTTTGGAACTCTTTTTCAGACATGTCTCCTATTCGGTCTCCTGGACTGCTTTTAGAATAACTGTAAAGAGCGTGCTTCACTATTGATTCCGGATCATTTACATCTACGTCTTTGATCTGTTCAAGTTTTTCCTTGGCTTCTTCAAGCTTCTTTCTTTCTTCTTGCACATTATAAAGTGATGGTTTATCAATAAAATGGCTTACCCCGTCAGGTCCCAGAAGATTTTCAAGGAATTGCTCCTCCAGACCGCCTTCTATTCCTCTTACACTTGGCTTCCAGTTTT